>Ga0208597_1000320_pt1 | contig 18761 bp, 10 predicted proteins | sample LakMenEpi05May12_FD_150673 | JGI IMG/M metagenome (GOLD analysis project Ga0208597, IMG submission 150673) | Freshwater microbial communities from Lake Mendota, WI - 05MAY2012 deep hole epilimnion (SPAdes) | ecosystem: Environmental > Aquatic > Freshwater > Lake > Epilimnion/Euphotic zone ...
TATTCAATAACGTTTCTTTATCATTTGGAAAATCGGTTAGAATTTCATTGTAAAAATTTTCGGCTTCAGTGTACTTTTTTGCAAAAATCATCTCATTTGCAGAACCTAATTTGATGTACTTTCTAGAAATCAAAGCTCCGCTATTTGCTGGAGATAGTTCCAAAGCTTTATTTATGTATGACAATGCATTGTTAAACTGTTTTAAATTGGATAACGTATTGGCAAGACCAAGATGCGCTACAAAGTTGGTTGGATTTTCACTAACTAACGTAGTGTAATAGATTTTTGCATCATCAAACTTTTTATTCCAAAGCAACGATTCGGTATAATTCAATTTTATTTCTAAATCATCTGGATAGTTACTTTTTAATCTTGTAAATAATACTAGAGCTTTTTCAGGTTGTTTGTTCAACCCAACTGCACGAGCATAACAAAGTTGCGCTGTTTTGTTTTGAGGGTACTCGTTTAATATAGTAGTAAAGAAAACTTCGGCTTTATCAAATTCGCCTTTTTCAAGATTAGAGAAGCCTTCACTCATGTTTTGTGCTTGACCTATAAAACTATAAGTAAAAATAAAAAGAAGTGTTATTTTTTTAAATAATATCATTCGTGAATAGGTAATTATTAATGAGTGCAAGTTAGTCATAAACCTTTGATATTTCATCTACAGCAACTTACCATTCGTCGAAATAATAGCGATGACTCTTGGCTAAACGTTAAAAATTTGCTTCAGAAAAAAGAAATAAAGAACAAAAAATAAAAATTATCTTACTATCTGTTTATTCTTATAATCCTTTACTAGTGCTATTTACAAGCCTATCAAATATTTTTCTTCAAAATAGCTCTTTTTTAGCTTTAATTATGTAGTAGCTCACGCATTTTAAATGGATAAAATTATTGAAATGTATCTTCAAAAATTCAAAGAAATTGAAATGAAAAAAATGGAAAATATTTTAGTTAGATAGGTATAAAAAGGCAGGTTTTGTTTTTCCTTTTTCATCAATGAAACCAAATTTTTTCTGTCTATTTTTTTGCCAAGGCCATTTTCCTGCTACTTGATTTGGAATAACAGAAAAATCATATAAAGTCCATGACATAAATGCAAGATTGTTCTTTTTAAATAATTCCTGCATTTTTTTATGGTATTTGGCTTGTTTATATATAGTTGTTCCCTTCCAATTCCATAAACCTCTGTAGGATGGTACTCCAAATTCCTGAATAACAACAGGTTTTTTTGTAGATTTATCTACTATTTCAAATTCAGTTTCAAAATTTTCAATGGCATTATAAAAATGATAGGAAACAATATCTACTTTATTTTCTAAATTGGTGGCTTCATATGAATTTGACCATCCAATTGTAACCAAATGATAGGGGTCATTTTCTTTAATAACAGTCATCATCTGTTGCAGCCAATTTAATACATTTTTTTTGCCTCGATTTTCAAAATCTAAATTAGGTTCGTTTTTAATATCCCAAGCTAAAATAGCTTTATGATTTTTGAATGTTGAAACAATTTTTTCGGCATGTCGACTTGTTAGCGTCCAGCTTTCTAACGAATAATCACTGTAAAAATCAAATAAAGTTATTATCACTTTTAAGTTTTTTGTTTCTGCCAAATCTAATAAAGTTTTAAGCTTCACTAGTTTTTCGGGTTTGATAGCAGCTTTACCAAAATCGTCGTATTGAATAAAAATTCGAACCGAATTTAACCTTGCTTCTTTGATAATATCAAAATCTTTTGCAATTGTATCTTTGTTAAATAAGGCGCCAAAAGTATCCCAAGGTGAATTTTTAGGATAATAATTAATTCCTTTAATTGTAAAATCGGTATGGTTGTATTTTATCTTTTTACCAACAACTTTAAATTCTGGATTGACTTTTAAAGTATCCTTATCATATGGTTCTGGTTTCATTTTCTGAAAGTGACGAATCCGCCAAAAGCCATCTTCCAAAAGCATCATAACTTTGTAAGTCGCTGTGTCTTGAACTTCTGAAATTAATTTTTTGTCTTTAAAAACTTTTTGAAATTCGATGACATTTTTATCGGTAAAAACTACTTGTTGTCCATCTTCACTGTAAAATTCTAATTTCGGATTGTGTTTTAAAGTAGTGCTTTCAATTGTGATTTTGTTTTTCAAATTATAATCAATGCTTTTGTACAAATTCACTCGAGCATTTTGTGTGTAATAATCTGCTATTCCTTTTTTTTTATTGTTTTCTAATGATTTATTTTTGATGTACCATGAAAATAAATAGTCTTTTTCAATTGATTTTAAATTATAGGGATCCATTTCTCTGCCCGAATTATTCAATTCTTCCCAAATAACTTTTGGCAAATAAGTAGTTACAGTTTCTTTTTCCAAATGCAACATCGTAGTTCTATCGGCACCAGAATTCAAATATTCTAAAATGCTGCTCAATCCAAAAAGCAATAGTACATTTAGTAAAATAAATAAGCTAATCAAGACTGTTCGAATCGTATTTTTATTATTTATTAAACTCATAATTTAGGGTTTTTGTTTGTTTGGTAATTCCTAATGTTTTGATTTCAAAACGATAGTTTTTTTCTTTATAAAAATCTTCCGAAAATTTGAAAATTGCCAATCCTTTTGAAGTGTCTTCTTGTAAAGTAGTCACTAATTTATTTTTATTAAAAACAGAAACAACCACCTTAATTCCGTCAGGAACCAATTGATTCATAAAACTTTTTATTGGTCCAACAGTTAGTGTTCTATTTTTGTTTGAAAAAGAATAATTAAATGTTGAAATAATTGGTTTGTAATTAATCGTTAAAGTATTACTTTCGGCAATTCCAGTTACAAATCCTTTAACCAAATAGCTTTCTTGATGATCGGGATGCAAAATTTGAGATGAAGCAATTCCGTTTATCGTTGTTCCAAAAGTTTTCAATACCAAATTGTTTTTAGTTTTGATTATGAACGAAACCAAAGTTCCATCGCTAACTACATTTTCATATTGATCTTTTATGCAAGAAGTTGTAAAATACGTAATCTGATTTCCATCGGCAAACTCGTAATTTCTTTTGTAATCTATTGTAAAATCGGTAGCAATATTGGGATAGATTTCGGTTTCAATTTCTTTGGTAGCAATGTTGTCACATTCGGTAGAAACTAATAATTTTCCTGATTTTATTGGAGAAAAAATATTGTGCCATGCAACAAAGTCTTTCGTTTTTAGATTAAGATTTGTGCTATTTTCCAAAAATTGATACTTTAAAATTACATCGGTATTTTCCTTTTTTGGATTGTCATAACTATCGGTTGGAACGGTCACCATCTCTGTGAATTCAATTCCGCCTGCTAAAATGGTTCGTGGACCAAGATAATTTTCGATAATCGTTTTGGTTGCATCATTGGGAATAATTTCAAAGGTCCCTAAATTTCTTGTTTTATCATTATGGATTAAAAACCATGAAACTTCACCTGTTTTTTTACAATAATTTTTAGGAATTTTAAAAATGTAATTTCCTTTTTCAATTGTTGCATCAAGTACTGTTTTTCCGTAGGAATGAATGATGAAAAGTTGCGGTTTTTTATTTTTATATTTAGAATGAAATTCCAGTTCAATAGTGTTTCCAGCGATAAAAGTCTTAGTTTTAGAAACCAATTCAAACAAAACTTTTTTATCAGAAACCAATGTAGTTTTGAATGCCAAAAGGAGCAATGCACTTAGTAAAAACAATATATAAATCGTTTTTTTCATTATCTTGGGTTTCCTATATAATTATTTATTTCGATTTTTATGTAATCAAATCCGTTGCCTTTTACTTTTTGCAATTGCTCGTTGTTTTGATTAGGTTTACGATTTGGGACAACTGCTTTCGATATTAACGCATTGTCCATGCCATTTACAAAACATTTTTCTAACGATGATTTTAGTATTTTGCAATGCGTTAAGTTTAGTAATTTATAATCAAAATAATTTTTGCGTTGCACACGAATGCCCTCACGCATAAAGAAATGATCAACATATATTAGTTCTTTCTTGTCATTATAATATGAAACTAAAATTTCAGGAATCGTAATTTCTTGAATTCCAAAATTAAACAAAGTTCCTTTTATGTGATTGTTTTCGATAGCAAAATCGGAAAGTGCTACTTGTGTATATAAATCGTTTATTGTAACATTTCCTTCACAATGAATGTCAAATGACACAGGTTTTTCTTTAATTTCTATTGAAGAAAATTCGTTCGGGTTGAATGTTTTTGACTTTATATCAGTGTTTTTTATCCAAGCAATGTCCTCAAAATTAACTTTAAAACTGGTAATTTCTTTAGGCATTAATTTATGCTTGATTTCGTATTTCGAATTGAATGAAGCTAATATCTTATCGTTTCTATTATATAAAGTAGCTTTTAAAACTACATCGGCAGGAGTATTGTCAACATTTTGAACTTCACCAATTATGATATATTGTTTATTGTATTGAATTAGTTTTGCCGATAAAATTTCTAAAACAGGTTGTTTCAAAACATCATCGTGATAAGTCATTTTTGTGGAAACGGCTCGTCTTCCGTGTTTGAAATATTCGGTTACGTTATTGGCAAGAAATTGATCTGGCGGAATATCCAAATCTATTTTATTTGGAACAATATACCATTTGCCTTTTTCTTTAATAACTTCATGTGTATAGTTTTTTTCAATGATTTCCAAAGGCGTCACCCATTTGGTTTTAGCAATAATTTTGGCTGAATTTTCGGTTTGCTTTACAATTTGAATAGCAATCGCATCCATTTTGGCATACGAATTTAAAATGCCATCTTGCACCGCTGTTTCCAGCATAAATTGCGATAACGATTTGTTTCCTTTAGGATCTAAATAGGAATGTGCTTTTTCAAATTCTTTAAGATCAATCGCATCATAATAAGCTTTTACAATATTTTTTGGGCTTAATTGTGACGAATTGTTAATATAAAATTGATAGACAAAATAAAAGATGCATAACAATACCATTGCAGTCCAAATATGAAGTATCGTAACTAGCTTTCCTGGAAATTTTTTATAAGCAACAGTAAATTTGAAAAAATCGGGTTGGGTAATTGTTTTCAGCTTTAAAGCTTGATATAATAACATCTGAATATTCAAAATAAAAGCGATAATCACCGATAATAACGGAATAATTCCCCACATCAATTTTTGATACAAAGGCACTTCTTCAAAAGGAAGAATTTTGGATAATGGCGGAACATTGATTTTTTCCCAAACCATGATTCCGTTTTCCAATTGTGTTAATCGATGCCAGCCACAGAAATATAAAATTGGATCGTAGAATTTATCGTTAGAAAAAACATATTTAAGATTATATTTTTCTGGAACCGTTAAAAATTGTTGCAGTGAGCCAATACCTTCCATGCCTTTAAATTTTGAATTTTCCAGACGTTCAACAGCTCTAGATGTTAGTTCTGGCAATCGTCGAGCCGAATGGTAATTTCCATCAACCGTTAATGCTTTGGTTTGGTACGATAAAGTAGCCATTTGATCACCAAAACCCAAAGGCAAATAGCGCCATTGATCGTGTTGGTCTTGGTTTATGAAATTTAGAATAGGTAACGTATTGATTTTTTGAGGTTGAAACGGACGAAAATAACCTAATGTTATGGTAAAAATCGCAACATACAAAAACGAGCCTGCAAACAAACCAGAAATAATTTTGTAATAAACAGAACCAAATCGTTCTTGCAGGTTAGTTCGTAAATCGCCTTCCACTAATCGATATACAAATTCGCCAAACATGGGTAAACTCATTATGGCAGCCCAAAGTGTAAATCTGTCAAGGGTTAAAATATTAAATGCGTTTGAACCTAAAATTTTTATCGGAATAGGAGTAGTTCCTCCAGTTCCTAAAATGGTTAATAATGTCAACGATAATCCAAAGAAAATATAGCGTTTGCTGTAATATCTGTAAAAAATATAGGGCAAAATAAACAATAAAATTCCCCAAGGAATAACAAAAAAGATTAACCCAGATGAAGTTACTTCTAGAAAATTATCACGACTTCCGTGTGGAATTGGCACTTGTGTTATTGGATTGTTTTTAGAATTAATCCAATACGGAAAAATACAAAAAACAATTAAAAAAACAGATGTAAATCCAAAAGCTATGATTCTTTTTAATAACAAAAATGTTGTTTGAAAAAATAATTCAAGGTTTACTTCTTTGTATGAATTCACTTTTTCTCTAGCAACATCCAAAACCACCATTCCAATTAACGGAAAAATAAAGAAAATCATTCCGAATATAGGCGTAACATGATGCGAACACACGGTTACTGCAATTAATGAAATGGAAGTGAAAAAATATTTTTTTCGTCCCGTTTTTAACCAAAGATAAATTTCTGGCAAGGCGTGCATCAATACAGCCACTCCAACAATACTTGGTAATTGACCAAAAACATGAAGTGATTCAACAAAAGAAGAAGAAAAAACGGCTAATAAAGCAGCATATCCAGCTACATTTCGATTGCCTGTAATTAAAATTGAAAATCGAAAAACACCTGTAATAAAAAGAAGAATTGTAAGTATGGCAACGGTAAATAATCCGAATTTTAATCCTCCAATGTAAGATAATAATCCAATACATTGATGCACTAACGGCGGATAACCCATAACGGTAAAACCTGTGTACCAACTATAATTCCATGGTTCAAACCAACTTGTAGCATAATGATTACCAAAGAATAAATGGATTAAAGCATCATACGTATTTTCTAAAGTAAAGAAAATAGCACTTCCATGGAAAACCAATCCAATTAATAATGCAGTTAGTAAATATTTATTCGACTTTTCTCTCACAAACTATAAGTGCTTTCTTGATGATGTAAATATAGTAATAAACATCATATTGTTGAGTATTATATATCTACAGAAAAAAACCATTCGTCGACACTTATTTATTCTTTGGTCTAAAAAATAAATTGTAATTGAAATTTCACTATACTTTTGATGCGAACAATAACAATAAAAGACATAAAAAAATGAAAATATTAATTGTAGACGACCAAGAATTAGTTTTGTTTTCGTTAGAAAAATGTTTAGCCGATTTAGGTTATGATGTAATCACTTCAAATAATGTAAATGATGCTATTGTAAAATATGATACTTATGCTCCAGATTTAGTTATTTCCGATATTAATCTGCCAGTTTATGAAGGTAAATTAAGCGCAGATAACCATGGGGATATAGAAGGTAAAAGTTCGGGGTTAGATATTGTTAAATATATAAAGATAGAAAAAAATCATGAAACTCCTGTTATGATTTTATCTGGAAATAATAATGAAGACATAATTGAAAAAGGATTTGCTTTAGGAGCTGTCGATTTCGTAAAAAAGCCATTAAGTTTAAATGAAATAGGAATTAGAGTTAAACGAATAATAGGCGCAAGCAATGTGTCATACGTAGCAAATAAAAACAAATTTATTCAAAAAATAATTGTTGGTGTCGTGATTCCGTGTTATAACGAAGAAAAAAGATTAGCAAGTGATGAATTTAAGCAATTTGTTAATTCTAATTTAGGTTATCATTTATGTTTTGTAAATGACGGAAGCGAAGACAATACATTAGATGTTTTGCATAAATTAAAGAAAGGTAGCGAAGGAAGAATTAGTATTTACAATTGTAAAGAAAATTTTGGAAAAGCAGAAGCTGTTCGTTTAGGAATGTTGCATCTATCCAAGCAACAACAGTTTGATTATATAGGTTTTTTAGATGCTGATTTATCTACTAATTTTGAAGATTTTGATGCTTTAGTCGATACTATTGATGCTTCAAATTTTAAAATTGTAAGCGGTTCAAGAATAACAAGAATGGGGGCTGAAATTAAAAAAAAATCTGCCAGAGCAATTATTAGTAATGCTATAAATTTTATTATTAGAAAAACATTAGGAATGGATTTTAAAGATACACAATGTGGTGCAAAAATCATGACTATAGACGTTATAGAAGATACATTTCAAACTAAATTTTTAACTAGGTGGTTATTTGATGTTGAAATTTTTATGAGAATGAGAAAAAAATATGGTTTAGAAAAAGCCAAAACTTTATTGTGCGAAAAACCACTAAACAGATGGGTTCATAAGGATGGTTCAAAAGTATCATATAATGATTCCTTTAAAATACTAAGTCAAATAGTTCAAATAGCATTTCATTATAAATAGTTTTTTATATTTTATTTTTCATTAGTTAAAATTGCATTTTTTTCTATATTTGAAGATTAAATGCATATAAGTTAGTTGTTTGAGTAATGATTACCAAAGTTAAGTTATTTATTTAATAAACTTTAACCTAAATAATGAATTATAAAGAAGCCTATAAAAAGATTGGTCCTGAGCAGTTTTTTATGATTACCATTCTGTTTGTAAATGCAGGTAATTATTTATATAACTTATTGTTAGGAAGGATTCTTGGTCCAGCACAATTTGCTGATGCTGCAATACTAATAACTTTTCTCCTTGGTTTATCTTTTGTAGGAATGACTTTTCAAGTGGTTACAGCAAGATATGCAGTATTATTTGAAGATGAAATTCTAAATCAATTTTTAAAATTTATTTTTAAAAATGCACTTGCCTTTGGTTTGTTATTTGGGTTTTTAGTAATTGTTTTTAACCAACAATTACAACAAATTTTCCATACAAAAACGGCATTAATGTTTGTAATTTTTGGTGTAAGTTTGCCGCTCTATTTTGTAATGAGCATAAATCGTGGGTTATTTCAAGGTAAAAATAATCTAAAAAGTTTATCAAAAACGTATTATTTTGAAATGCTTTGCAGATTGATTCTAACCATTGCAATTATTTTACTTTTTCCGTCTATTCAATCATCATTAGTAATTGCTTTTGGCATATTGATTTCACTTATCTTTGGATTAATTCCTTTTCAAAAATCAATTCTTAATAAAGACAATAGCAATCAAAATGAGCAATTAGATACAAAACCAATCATAACATTTTTTGCATTAACAGCCTTTTACGAACTCACACAGATCATTATAAACAATAGTGATATTTTACTTGTAAAACATTACTTCAATAACGAACAAGCAGGTTTGTATGCATCATTAGCACTTATCGGTAGAGTAGTTTATTATGTAGCTTGGATGTTTGTAATGTTGCTTTTGCCCAAAGTAATTCAATTAAAAAAAGACGGCGCCGATACTTTGCCAATACTTCTAAAATATGTTTTTTATATAGTTTTAGTATCTGCAATTATTGTTTTGGGCACTTTTTTGTTTCCTGAGTTAGTAGTAAAAATAATGTTTGGAGAAAAATATTTACCCATTGCATTTTTATTATGGAAATATGCTTTAGCAACGTCAATTTTTGCAGTAGCAAATATCTTTGCTTATTATTTTTTGTCTATTAATGAATATGTTCCAGTACTGATATCAGCAATTTTAGGGCTAACTCAAATAATTTTGATAGTTTTATTTCATAAATCATTAGAACAAGTCGTAACTATGCAAATTATAGCAATGATTATATTATTAGCATTCCAATTGAGTTATTTCTTAATAAACAGAAATATAAAAGTGAAACGTCCTCTTAATTAATTTTATAAAACTATTAAAGTAGCAGTTGTAACAGCATTTCCGCCAAGTAAAGTAACACTAAATGAATATGGGTATCATTTGGTAAAAAACTTTGTGCAAAATGATGAAGTTACTGAATTAATTTTGATGTCAGATAAAACTAATGAACCCAAACAATTAGATTTTGATAAAAAAGAAAAAATCAAGATTAAAGAGTGCTGGAAGTTTAATAGTTACACTACCTTTTTCTCTATAATTAAAGCTACTAGACAAGAAAACCCAGATGTAATTTTATTCAATTTACAATTTGTAAAATTTGGAGACAAGAAAATTCCTTCTGCAATGGGTTTATTATTACCAATGTTTTTAAGGCTATTCGGATTTAAAACGGTTGTTTTATTACACAATATTTTAGAACAAGTAGATTTAGAAAAAGCAGGTTTTACAGAAAGTAAAATTATGCAAACCATCTATAATTTTATAGGCGAAAATATTACAAGATGCCTTTTGAAAGCGAATAAAGTAGCCGTAACAATTCATAAATATGTTACTATTTTAAATGCAAAATATAAAACAAAAAATGTAATTTTAATTCCACACGGAACTTTTGAAACAGTAAAAGAGCCCAATTTTGAGCTTAAGTCTGGACCAAAACAAATAATGGCTTTTGGAAAGTTCGGCACCTATAAAAAAGTCGAAATTCTAATTGAAGCCATTGAAATTGTTAGAAAAACCAATTCCGATGAGTTGCAAGTTATAATTGCAGGAACCGATAGTCCAAATACACCAGGTTATTTAGATAGAGTTCAAAAAAAGTATAAACATGTAAAAGGAATTTTTTTTACGGGATATGTTGAAGAAAACGACGTAGAAAGAATTTTTACAGACAGTACAATTGTTGTTTTTCCATACACATCGACCACAGGGAGTTCTGGTGTTTTGCATCAGGCAGGAAGTTATGGAAAAGCAGTTATCATGCCCGATATAGATGATTTAGCTTTATTAGTAAAAGATGAAGGTTACAAAGGCGAGTTTTTCAATCCTGAAAGTGCGCAATCATTAGCAACTGCAATCGAAAAAATTTTAACAAATGATGATTATCGAAAAGAAATTGCCAAAACTAATTTTGAGGCAGCAAGTGCACTTTCAATGGATAAAATAATTACAATGTATATGAACTGTTTTAAATCAATAAAATAATAAATACTAAAGTTATGAAAACAGTATTAATTGATGTTCAACAACTAGTTTCGTTATCTGATTTATCAATCTCTTTTTTCATTTGAATTAAAATAGGCATTACTTTTGTTAAATATTTACAATAAAATTCAAAATAACTATCATGATAGATAACCTAAAAAAAATACTAAACGAAGATCAAGATCCAAAAGCTATTGAGAAAATTACTTCAAAATTGAGTAATTTATTAATGTCAAATGAAGAAGTTGGATATATTGCTGTACAAAAAAAACCAGCTTTAACAATTTTGCCAGATAGTATTGTTGTTACCACTAAAAGAATAATTCTTTGCAAACCAAAAAACCTTGGTTTATCAATGGAGTTTATTGATTATGATTGGGATGATATTTCGGCAAGTTTTGTAAAAGAAGGAATTCTTGGTTCCGATTTTACTTTTACTACCAAATCAGATTTGACGCATACAGTTGATTATTTGCCAAAAAATCAAGCTCGAAAATTGTACACTTATGCAAAAGAGCAATTAGATTTACTAAAAAATCCGGCTTCAACAACTTCAAGTTTAGTAGTTGAAGAAATTGCGCCTGTTTATGATGAAGTTGTAGAAGAAATAGAGACAGAAGAAGTAACCGATTTTGCCGAAATTATGCCAACTACATATGAAGAATCGCAAGCAGAAGTTGCTCTTGGTGAAAAAAAATTAAGTGATTTATCAAAAGAAGAATTGTTTGACAAGCTTCAAAATTATAAAAAACTGCTCGATAACGGATTAATTCTTCAAGGTGAATATGACAAATTGAAAAACGAAATCTTGAGTTATTTGTAACTAAAAAATTAAATAACCCTTACAGTGTTTAAAACTCTATAAGGGTTTTCTATTTTCTAAAATCTAACTCTCAAAGCCATAATAAAGTTTATACCAGGCGCAACAATTCCAGAACTATAAGTTCTATATCTTTGGTCTGTAATGTTTTCTACACCAGTAGTTAGCAATAATTTTTCATTCCATTTATACATCGATTTAAAGTTCAAAGTGTACCAGCTTGGCGAGTATGGATTTCCTTGGCTATCTATTGCATAAATTTCTGTTTTGCCTTTTTCTTCTTCTGGTAAATTTTCAAAATCTCTTTTGCCACTGTATTGTGCATTCAATTGAAAGTCAAATTTGGAAATAGCATAGCTTATTCGAGTAGTTCCAAAAAAAGGAGCTGCATGTCTTGACGGACTTCTTTCTCCATTGTCTACCTCTTCTTCTCCTTTTTGAAAATTAAAATCGGAAGAAAAACTAAAACCTTCTAGAAGTTTAACTTCTATTCCAGCCTGAAAACCATAAATAGTTGCTTTAGTAGCATTTTGAATGGCTTGCACATTGCTCAACTCGCCATCATACATAATTTGCGATGTGCCATTCAAGGTAAAATCTCTTCTTACTAATGCATCTTCGAGTAAAGTATAATAGGTAGAAAAATCAATTTTAACAGTTTTTCCAAACATTTTAGCGATGTTGAAATCAACATTATAGGCATATTCAGAATTCAAATCTGGATTTGGAATCACCACAGAGCCTGGCTCAGAATCGAATACTTTTCCAATATCGTCAACATTTGGCGAACGAAATGCACTTGCTACATTTGTGCTAATAATCCAATCGGTTTTGGGACGATAAACCAATCCTAAACTTCCAGTAATTGCATCGTTATTCAATTTAGCTTCTGTAAATGGAAAAGGAAAAAAAGGTGTATCAAAATCAGCATTAAGAATCACTTGGTTGTATCGTAATCCTGCTTGAAAAAGAACTTTTTCTGAAAATTTGTATTGATCATTTAAGTAAATTCCAAAAGATTGCCAATTGGCTTGGGGGTATCGTGCTTGTGCTTTTTTAAATGAATTTGTGTCAATATTTTCATTAATTCCTATTGAATTTACATCGTTATAAACAAACTCTAAACCATAAAATAATTTGTTTTTAGAAGAAGTTGCTTTCAAAAAATCAGTATTAGCAGAATAAGCATTTACTTTTTCAATTCTAACTTCTCTATCAGGTTTGTTACTATTTCTACTATAACGGCTTTCTTCAAAAAATTGATGTGCCACTTTTACCGATAGTTCATCATACAATTTTGTATTGGTTTTATGAGCAATTTCTAGATTATTCATCATCCATTTTTGCGGACCATAGCTAAATTCTCCATATTTTGGCATGCCATTTTTAAAAAGAATATGCCGGTCATATCGTGAATAATCAGATGTTTGTGAATAATGAAAACCATACTGAAAATCCCATTTTTCATTGGGTTTAAAACGAATTTTTTGCATAGTATTTACTTGAGAATAACCCGTTGGAATTTGTTTTTTCGGATTATCATTTGTAATGACTACATCTTTTCCGTCAATTCTTTCAACATACAAATTTCGTAAATATTCATCTGGTCCATGGCTTCCCATTCTCAAATCGCCAAAATTATTGGTAGATAAACTACTCACAAAAGCCCAATTTTTGAATCCAATATTTACATCAATATGTGAAGTTTTTTCTTCATTAGCCGATGAATATCTGGCAAATGCGTTTCCGAAAACGGCTTCTTTATGCTCTCTAGCCAACATTGGAGTAAGTGTTTGAAAACTCATTACGCCCCCAATTGCATCACTGCCATAAATAACTGAACCAGGACCAAAAACAACTTCAGTTTTTTCAATTGAAAAAGGATCTAACGAAATTACATTTTGAATATTTCCGCCTCTAAAAATGGCTGTATTCATTCGAACACCATCAATAGAATACAAAAGACGGTTGGTTGAAAATCCTCTAATCATTGGACTTCCACCGCCTTGTTGACTTTTTTGAATAAAAACTTTTCCCGAAACGCTCAATAAATCGGCTGCTGTTTGCGGATTTTGCAAGGTTACATCTTGAGTCGAAATCACATTTATTTTTTGCGGAATTTCGGATGTTTTTTGCTTCCATTTTGAACCTGAAACAACCACTTCATCCATCTGAAAGTGCATTGGCACTAACCAAATTAGATAAGACTTTGCTTGTAATTGTTTTTTGCTAAAAACTTGCCTTTCACAACCTAAGCTGTTAAAAACAAGGTATTTAAAATCACCTAATTCAGAAATTGACGCTTCTCCATTTGCATTAGTTTGAACTGTTTTTTTTCCATTGGTTGAAATGATAACCGATTCAAGTGGAGCATTAGTTGTTGCATCTTTTACAACTATAGTTTGAGCATTGCTTATAGAAAGAATTGCCAAAAACAAACCCACTATATATTTTTTATACATAGTTGTTTTTTTTTAGTTAAACATATTTGTTTGCTATTTTTAATAGCCAAAGTGTTATAACTAAAATTTTGGAGGTTGTAAAACGGTATTTAATTGAAGAAAATTATAAAAATTCTTTTTTAATATTATAATTGATTTCGTCTTAATAAAAACTAGAGGTTTCCAATCAAATACTTCTTGAAAATAAAGTGTTTTGTAAAATGTAAAAACCTGATTCTCTTTGTCTTTGGTCTTAGAATCATGATTAAAAACGGAAGTTAAAAGTTTTTGTAATTTTTGATTCAAAATGGTTTCTTCACTGTCTAGCCAACACCAAAGTTGTGTTTTGTCATTCACTAGTTGCTTTTCAACAACATCGTACATTTGATTATTGTATTCAAACTCTTTAGCATGTTCCCAACGAATTATTGTGTTGATTTCGTGAGTTGAAAATTCAAAATAAACCAACTCTTTTTTTTCAATTCCGGCTATCATTTTCCACTTCACTTCTTTTTTTATGGCACTTTTATGTAGCTGTAACCAAGTGTAAGTTGCTACAGCTGGTACAAGCAGAATAAAAAGAAAAAAAAGACTTACAAATTGTTTTTTCAATGGTTGTTGAATTGTTGCCAAAAAAGCTATTTAGTTAAAATAATAATAGTGTTGAGTAAGTTATTTAGGTGCTAATTAACAATAACTTTTTCATAACTGTTTTTTCCAGCATGACTAATCTTTAGTAAATAAATGCCTTTACTTACTTTTAGTTCAATTTGGTTTAAACTTGAAACAGTGGTTTTTCTATAAATTAATTGGCCGTTTATAGTATATATTTCAATAGAATCTACCTTTTCAGTATTTTTTTCGATTTTTAAAGTAAAATTTCCGTTACTTGGATTTGGATAAATCATAAATTTATCATTTTCAAATATTTGCGAACTCAAACTTGGCAAAATATTTACGGTATAATCTTCAACTTCACCATAATTAGTATTTCCACAAGGTAAAATAGATCCGTCATACATAAGCCTTAAACGCATTCTTGTTGAACCAATTCTGGCATTTTCTGGAACCAGAATTGTTCCTGTTCCAACTGGGTTACTATAGTTAATAGCAAAATACTCATTTTCGTCAGTAAAGTCTCCATTATAGTTCCAATCTATCCAACAACCCATTTGGTCACCTCCAAAGTGTTCTCCATTTGTTATAGAAATTGGATAAGATTGACCTCTATTAATTTCAGTAGAAATAGATGTAAAATCTGAATAAAAAGTTCTTTGACTTACATTATTAATTGATCCAAATTCGACATTAGAAATATATTCATCTTCTGAATTATTAGAACCGCCATCGCAATAACTTGGAACAAAACCAACGGTAATTACAAAATCTTTTTGATTGGTATATTGATTTTGAACGCCCCCAGTAACTCCAAAATTAAGTTGTACCGAAGTGCCATCTATTATTGAACTATTTGCAGTAATTGAAAATTCAAATAATTGGTTACCATTTATAGCCATACCATAAGGTAAAGTTGTTGCATTAGCAATTAAAAGTCCAATATTATTAGAAGTTAAAGTTCCTATTACATTGGTAATTGAGGCATGCCCATTATTAGTCACTTCAATTTTAACTAGTGCAGTTTCACCTGGGTCGAGTATTCCATTATTATTTCCGGTTGTGTCAAAAATTGTTAAATTAGCAATTGTAAATTTGGGAGCATTAACATAAATAGTTTTTGTTTCGTTCCAAATTTCATTGCTTGCATCTGTCATTTGAATAGTAATAGCTACTGGATATTGATCTACTAAATCGTTGTCAACTTGTAAAGTAAATGAGTCTGAACTCAATGGAGTTATAGCATTTGCAATAACCTGTCCAAAATTAAAAATATTATTGGTTATTGTTGCATTTGTGTCAGAGCATGTTACGGTTGCGCCTGCATTTGTAGCATTGTCTAAACCAACATTTTTTAGTGCTAAATTTATGTTTTTAGTTTGACCAAAATTGATGGTGTTACTTTCTAAGTTATCTACAACAAGGTAAGATCCTGAGGTGTTAATAACCGTTATTTCAGAAATATAACTAACTTGATTAAAACCTATTATTACTAATGAAATTACTTGTCCAGGAACCAATGCAGAAACAGGAATTGATGTTGTGCCACCAGAAACACTAGCAGAACCAATAATTTGTCCGTTATAAGATAAAGTTGCAAAAGCACCTTCAAAACTACAATTTACCTGAAAAGTTTCTGCTCCAACAACTACAACATTATTATGAGAAACAATCATTTGAGCAGGATTATCAGTTCTAACTAATAAGGATGGATCTCCAAAACATGTCCAAGTATCAGTCATTGCAAAATCAGATGTTTCGTCATTCATTTTGAAAAAACCATTTACTATAATTCCTCCAAAAGTTTTTTTGATTCCCGTTGTTGCTGTTCCTACTAATATATCATTCATTTCATCTTGTCCTACCATTGGCGGACTCCAACTCTGATTGATAGTAGAAGCACAAATGGCTATTGCGCCTGTTGGTTGGTTATTATCTTGCGAACGCATCCAATATTCAGCAAAGGTTGTTTGTCCAACAAAATTTCCGTTAACACAAGCAACATCAAAAATAAATGGAAGTTTATTATGATTTAATAAGTCATCGGCATCGTTTCCAGAAAAGCCCGAAGTTGCCCATGATGTATCAGAGCCGTGTCCGACATAGTTAATTATACCAGCGCCACTATTTAGGGCATTAGAAACACTTTCTGCTGTTGGATTTCCTTGAGCATCAAAACCACCTTGAGATCCTTCAAAAAATTCGTAAACTGGATTTTGATATGTAAAACCCAATAAATCAGGTTGTATGTTTCGTAAATGCTGATAATCTAACTCGTTATCGTCGCCAGGACCTTCCTGAGAAGCTATTGAAATAATTTTATTTAACCAATTAGGTTCTAATTGTGTACCTTTTTCATAGTCAATAGTTCTTTGTACTTGAGTTGTCACTTGCGCAGCAGTTTCGGCTGAAAAACGACCTACAAAAAAATCTTGATAATGATCATTTCCTGTAATATAAGCATAAGCATTGTCAGAGTCTCCACCGAGTTCTATTCCTGCGACAATACCGTTATTGGTTGGTACTTGCTCTGCATCGCCAACTAAAAGTAAATAGGTTAGCCCTTTGGCAGCATAATAATTAGAAACATAATTTCTGATAGATGATGCTGATCCTCCAGCAGTTGACACAGTAACTATTTCGGTTGGACGTCCTATTGAATTTTTCCAATTTATTAAGGGTACCATTTCGCTCATCCAAGCATCATTGCAAATTATTAGCATCTTACCTTCTTCTCCCAAAGGAGTATAATTATTGCTAAGAGATGTATAATTCTTAAAATGATTTGTATAAATTTTGTCAAAATCTTTATCAATTTTTTCTATTGGAGTTATTCTGTCAAGCGTATTTTGTCCAATTTCTCCATCTGAAAAAACTCTAACTTTAATTTCTGTGAATATTCGCAACACCTTACTAACAGGATTATACTGAAAAGGATAAACTTGTAATGCTTGGCCTCTATAGTCTCTAATGATATAAGGAGTATTTAGATTGGTTAATTTTCCTGGAAAAAAAGCATCTTCTTCATAAGGTTTTCCATATTCATAAGGAACATTTTTTGGGAGAATAGTTCTTGAAAAATTCCCTTTAGATGGAGCTATACTTATATTAGGAACATCTATAAACTTAGAATCTACAACTTCAACTTTCATGTTGTCAATATCTGGAATGATAAGTGACTCAGTAAATTTTGGGAGATCTGGGGCGCCTTTTTGCATCATTGATGATCCGTTTTGGGCAACAATAATCTGTTCCATTCCTTTAGGAGTTCTTACTGATTGTAAGTTATATTGATTAATAGTGAAAGTTAAAATTGTTTCACTTTGTGTTGCTATATCAATTTTTGATTGATTTGTTTGGGAGTATAGTGTGCAAACTAAAAATAGTTGAATCGAAAAAAATAATAATTTTAGTTTCATGGTTGGGTTTTTATAGGATTCAAAAATACTCAAATAATTTCAAAATTTTAAATATGAATACATTATATATTATTTCAGTTTTTAGTAGCTTTAGTATGATCTAAATATCGCAACCGATTTTTTGTTTGATGTCATAAAAAGTATTGGTTAGTGAAAGTAAATAAACGAAAAAATCCCAAACTCTGAATAGAATTTGGGATTTGTATTTGGAATTTTATCTTAATTACAATTCTAATGCTTTTTTAGCATTTCCACCCATTAAATGTTCTACTGGGTTTTCTAATGCTTCTTTTACAGCAACCAAGAAACCAACTGACTCACGACCGTCGATGATTCTGTGATCGTAAGATAAAGCAACATACATTACTGGAGCAATAACTATTTGACCGTTTTTCACGATAGCTCTATCAACCACATTATGCATTCCTAAAATTGCACTTTGAGGAGGATTAATAATTGGAGTACTCATCATTGAACCAAATACACCGCCATTAGTGATGGTAAATGTTCCACCTGTCATATCTTCAATGGTCAATTTTCCATCACGAGCTTTAACAGCTAAATCTTTAATTCCCTTTTCAATATCGGCAATACTCATTAATTCGGCATTACGCAAAACGGGAACCATTAAGCCTTTTGGAGCACTTACTGCAATTCCAATATCACAGTATTTATTATATACTAGTTCTTCTCCATCTATCATTCCATTTACTGCTGGAT
>Ga0208597_1000323_pt1 | contig 18708 bp, 16 predicted proteins | sample LakMenEpi05May12_FD_150673 | JGI IMG/M metagenome (GOLD analysis project Ga0208597, IMG submission 150673) | Freshwater microbial communities from Lake Mendota, WI - 05MAY2012 deep hole epilimnion (SPAdes) | ecosystem: Environmental > Aquatic > Freshwater > Lake > Epilimnion/Euphotic zone ...
ATAATTCTTAAATATTTTTTTATTTGAATAACGTAAGGTGTTGATAATTAGTATATAATATTACAAGTTGCGCAATACGTATAAATAGTAGTTTAAAGTTTAAATAATTACGTGTTTTTAGTAGTTTATATATTTAACTTATAAATATACGCAATTGATTTATTCAAAATAGTTTGCTTTGAAAAGCAAGAATTGGTTGTGGAAAATTTTTGAGAATGAATGGGGTTTATATTTGAAATATTAGATTTTTGTTTGTGAAAGTGGAGTGGAATGTGAATGTGGTGCTGCGCTCCCGAATCGTTCCTCTCGGGACAGGTAGGGATAGGAACGAACACGAAGCGAAGCGAAGTAAAGTGGATAGTTCCGTTTCACGGAATATGTAACCCAATTAAAGCGCCAAAAAAAAATTAAACCCAAATTAATCATTAAAAATGATTAATCGTATTCCCGCACGTGCGGGAGTAATTCAATCAATTTAATATTGATTGAAAACAATCCATTTACGGGGTTAAACCCAACTAACGCCTTATCTTATTACTTTGTAATAATCTAATGCGTAATTTGGGTTAAAAAGGAGAAAACTGCATTCCTGCCTGAAAATGAATTCCGGGCATTAGAATGTCTTGAAAATATTGGTATTGGGTATTGGTCAGATTGTAAATAGATAGGAAAAGTTTGCTTTTGGTAGCCGATAAATCATATTCAAATTTAGTATCTAGGACAGCAAAGACTTTGTTTAGATACGGTCTATCTTCTATACGTAGCGTAAGGGATTGGGTCAAATATTTTCCATAACGGAGATACAACGAGCCAATGGCTTGATTGCGAAGAAAATTGAAGTTATATTTGGATGGAAATAAATTTTCGGAGGTCAATTCGTTGTGTACATACGAAAAACTCACTTTTTCAAAAGGGACAAAGGCTTTGTCGTCGCCCAAAAAGAAATCCACCTGCGTTTCGAGTCCTTTCACCACTACATTTCCTATATTGGCTGCCGCAAAAAAAGTGGCATTGTCTGTTTTTTTAATCCAATCAATTTGATTCGTAGAATTTCGATAATAAGCCTGTGCCGAAAAAGACGTTCGTTTTGTTTGAAATTTATAGCCCAATTCCATATTGATGGCATCTTCCGATACTAATTGGGTATTGCCACTATCGGTAGGCGCAGTATAATATAGTTCGGTAAACGTGGGAATGCGAAATGCGGTATTGACGCCACCGTTGATGCTATGATTTTTGTCTAGCAAAAAAGCTGCTTGAATGCCACCTGTTATATTAGGATTGAAGCCAATGATGTAGTTGGTATTTTGTCCAATATTAAGTTTTAGCTTGTCCCAAAGACTAAAATCCACATTGATATTGGCATTAAAAATATCACGATTTCGGTCGCCCAAATTGCTGCTATGAATTTGTTCATTTCGATATTCGCCGCTGAGGTTTAGTATGGCTTTTTGATGGAACAATCCAGCGGTATGTCGCATCAGTACACCTCTTGCATCATTGTGATGTCTGTTTTTATAAAAATTGGGATTTTCTCTTCGCAGTACGAAATAATCATTGTTTTGTTTCCAATAAAAATCAATCTTGCTTTGAGTAGTCTGAATCCCTGCATTGTAGAAATAGGATTGAATTTCCTCATATTGATTGGGAAATCGATTGGAATAGAAGCCATTAGCGCCAAATTTTTTGGATACAAAACCCGCCAAAGCATATAAGTCTACATTTTTATTCTTAAAAGGTGTCGCGTGATGTTCCGTAAATCCTTGTATCGCTTCCATATCTGTATTGGCACGATATCCGTTGCTATTCAGATAGCCCACCGAAAGACGGTGCCAATGGTTTTTAAAGACTTTGCCTGCACTAAGGGTACTATTAAAAGTTTGGAAAGAGCCTAGCGAAATATTTGCTTGAAGATAATCCGATTTAATTTTTTTGGTAGTAAACTGGATGGCACCGCTGTAGCCATTTTGTCCCAAATTTTTGGAAGAAGCACTTTTGTAGACATCTATTTTTTCGATATCCTCCATGAGAAAAGGCATGGAAAAGGTATTGTGTCCCGTTTGTGGATCATTGATACGGATGCCATTGAGCAGCACACCTACTTGTTCATAAGAGCCACCACGAATAGAAATATCGCTCTGCGAACTCAGCACGCCTCTATTTTGAATATTAACATTGGGTTGTGCTACAAATAGGTCGTTAATCGTAATGCTGGGATGTTTTTGTATATCTTGTTCGGATATTTGCTGTATCGCATTCATACGGCTAGAAACCTTTTGAGTGCCTATCCAAACCGTATCGAGTTTATTGTTTTGACCAATAAGTATTTGTTGAAAAAGAATAAAAAGGATTAATGATTTTTTCATGGGAAATAAATATATTTTCAAACTTCAATGAAGTAAAAATAAATTAAAAAGTAAAAAAGAAAATAAGAAAATAAGGGAATTGCTTAAGCTACGCCTTCAAATTCAACCATTTCGCTTACATCCGCCAAATAATTCACAGGTTCAAATCCAAATCCAAATAAATTAGAAAAATCAGATTTATAGCCAGCCAAATCGCCTATATTTGGAAGCGTATCTGTGTCGGCTTCAAGCCACAATTTAGCAACCTGAGATTGTACATCCTCTCTCATTTCCCAATCGTCCACTCGGATTCTTCCATTTTCGTCGGTAGGAATAGCATTGCCCGTGTACAATCGTTCACTGAAAAGTCTTTGCATCTGCTCTATACAACCTTCATGGATCCCCATTTCTTTCATCGTTTTGTACAATAAGGAAATATAAAGAGGAATCACGGGAATAGCAGAGCTCGCTTGCGTTACCAAGGCTTTATTTACCGATACATACGCTTTTCCATCAATATTTTTCAAGCTATCGGTAATTTTGAATGCCGTAGCCTCCAAATGATCTTTAGCCTTGCCAATAGTACCTTTTCTATACACCGCTTCGGTCAATGAAGGGCCAATATATGAATACGCTATCGTCATCGCATTTTTGGATAAAAGACCTGCTTCATTCAAAGCGTCCATCCACATTTGCCAATCTTCACCGCCCATTACGGCTACCGTGTTGTCAATATCTTCTTGATTGCCCGGTTCTATTGAGATAGTAGACACTACGCCTGTATGAAAATCTACGGTTTTATTTGAGAATGATTGTCCCAATGGCTTTAATGTAGAACGATGCGTAACGCCCGTTTTAGGATGATTTCTTACTGGAGAAGCCAAGCTGTAGATAACCAAATCGATTTCACCCAAATCTTTTTTGATTAAATCGATGGTTTGAGCTTTAATGGCATCCGAAAAGGCATCGCCATTGATACTTTTTGCATACAATCCTGCTTTTTTTGCTTCTTTATGAAAAGCCGCGCTATTGTACCATCCTGGAGAAGCAGTTTTGCCTTCTTGAGCCGCTTTTTCAAAGAAAACACCTATAGTAGCAGCCCCCGAACCAAAGGCACTCGTAATTCTTGAAGCCAATCCAAAACCTGTAGAAGCACCAATTACTAATACTTTTTTAGGACCTTCAATTTTTCCTTTTGACTTTACATAGTTAATTTGATTGACTACATTTTGCTCACAACCCGCTGGATGCGATGTCAAACAAATAAATCCTCTCATTCGTGGTTCAATTATCATGATATGTATATTTTATGATTCTAAATGGAATAATATCTTTATGAAAAGCAAATATAAAGGGATTTTTTTTAACGAATAGATATTATACCAATCTTACTTATAAAATAGTCCAAACTATTTTGTAAGTTTAGAGTGGTAAATGCCGTTATTAAACTATCTTTGTGGTAAATTTACACCAAATCAAAACAGGTATAATGCCGTGATAGTAATAGTTAAGGTCATTTTCATTGACCTTTTTACTATTACTTATACGGCATAACAAGCAAATAGTACAACCAAGAGAAGCGAAGATTGGACTAAATTGATAGTATATACGGTATTAATTATTGGGCGCTTAGCGTGCTATCCGCTATATCTACTTCGCTACACTTCGCAGGATACCGCTCCTATCACGAGCGCAAAATAAGATTTCTATTTTAAAAACTCAATATCATTGTTTTAAAATATACAATTTTATAAAACACTTCCTAAACAAAAAAAGCTTCCCTAAAAAAGAGAAGCTTAACATGTTATTGGCGGTCTGGACGAGACTCGAACTCGCGACCCCGTGCGTGACAGGCACGTATTCTAACCAACTGAACTACCAGACCAGTGCTTAAACGCGAGTGCAAAGATAATATCTTTTTTTTAATGCTAAATTTTTTTTTAATTTTTTTGAAAAATTTTGTAGCTTTGTATATCTTTAAAAGAGAATTTAGTTCTATTTATGAATATTCTAGTCTTGTGTAAAAAAGTACCTTATCCTGCAATAGATGGAGAATCCATTGTGATAATGAAGGACTTAGAATTATTAAAAACCATGGGGCATACAATTCATCTTGCGTGTCTCAATACCCAAAAACATTTTATAGATACTCAAAATTATTCTGAAAAAAAAATATTTTGGTCGTCTTTTTTTGATAAAAAAATGAATACTTCATTGAATTTAAAATCTATTTTGGATTCAATGATAAATAAAACACCTATACATTTAGTTCGTTTTTGGGATAAATCCTTTTTGGAATCGTTAAAATTAATCGTCATTCAGCAAGAAATAGATGTAATTCTTTGTCAAGGATTGCCTATGATTTGGTATGCTGATTTTTTGAAAAAAGAATTTCATAGTAAGGTTCTTTATAGAGCACATAATATCGAACACAAAATTTGGCAGGATTTGGCTAGTCAAACCAATTCTTTATTTAAAAAAAATGCCTATAATTATATCTCTAATTCTTTAGCACATTATGAAAAGAACTCTTTGGCTTTTTGCGATTCCATCTTAACATTGAACACCATAGAAAATAATTTTCTCAAGCATACCTATCCCCAAAATCCTTGCCATGAAGTAGCTATATCTCTAGGGGACGCTCGTACGGATTTTAAAACTTTTTCAAACAATAAAATTAAGTTGTTAATTACAGGCAGCATGGATTGGAAGCCTAATTTAGAAGGTGTTTCATGGTTCTTAGAAAAAGTTTGGCCTCATATTTCAAAAGAACATTTCGAACTGACCATAGCTGGAAAAGGAATAGAAAATTGGGCTAAAGCGTCTAAGCCGCTTTTCGATGTCAAATTAATAGGTAAGTATATATCGGTAACCCATTTATTTGAATCGCACGATCTATTGCTCATTCCTTTGTTTTCTGGTGCAGGAATTAGGATCAAAGTTTTAGAGGCTATGCAGTTTGGCATACCGTTTATAGGATCAAAAATTGCTTTGGATGGCATACATGGAATTGAAGATTTGGAAGTAGAATCTAAGGTTAATCTTTGGATTGAAAAAATAAATTCTATTTTTGACAACTTTGTAAACCTGAATTCAATATCTGAAAAAAATAAAAAAATATATAATTCTAATTACTCAAACGAAATCATCAAACAACAATGGCAAAACGTATTCTAATTCTTTTTTCTTTAATTTTTATCCAAAATCTAATATTTGCACAAGTAAATTTCAATTTTGAATCCATACCCAAAGGAGTGGAGGATACCTTGAAATTTGAAGTAGGAAGTTGTGCCATGCGAATGAAACCCTTTGATATACAACGTTTTTTTATTTTTAAAAAAATGGAAAATGAAAAAGCGCATTTTAATCTTTGGTTGGGTGATCATGTGTATATGTTACTTCCTCAAGATTATGCTACAAAAGAGAATATGATAGCCAAATATAATTGGCAACGCAGCGAGCCTAGATTGAAATCTTTTCTAGCCTCAACGCCTCAATATGCGGTATGGGATGATCATGATTACGGCCCCAATAATGCGGATAGTTTTTTTGTAAATAAAAAATTGTCGCTGGAAGTTTTTAAACAAATGTGGAACAATCCCTCGTATGGCGATGGAAATGAAGGCGTCTATTTCAAGATGCAACATGCCGACGCTGAAATTTTCATGCTTGATGGGCGAACATTTTACGTAAAAGGTAAGCAATTATTGGGTATTAAACAAATGACATGGCTCAAAGAATCACTTAAAAACTCAAATGCTACGTTTAAGTTTTTGTGTTTTAATATTCAAGTGATTTGTGATGGAGGCTATGAAAATTTCAGAAAATTCAAAGCGGAATATGACGATTTTATGGCATTTTTGGAAAAAGAAAATATTAAAGGAGTTGTATTCTTTTCGGGCGATGTTCATTATGCCGAAATCTCAAAATTGCAACGAAAAAATACTTATCCGTTATATGATTTTACATTTTCAGCTTTTACATCTTTTACACACAAAGGAAAACCAAACCTAAATGCAGTTGCTGGGTCTAGATTTACAAAAAATAATTATGGACTCATAACAATTACAGGAAAAAAAGGACAACGGATTTGTCATTTTGAATGTAAAAGTAGAGATGGAAAACCTGTATGGGAATATAATATCAGCGAAGAAATGCTTCGTTAGACCGCAAAACTCTCGCCACAAGCACAGGTTCGAGCTGCATTGGGATTGATAAAATGAAAGCCTTTTCCATTCAATCCTTCTGTGAAATCTAGGGATGAATTGCATACATACAAAAAACTTCTCAAATCGGTACAAAGCTTGATGCCTTTATCTTCAAAGAATTGGTCATCGGGTTTGGTTTCGTTATCAAATTTGATATCATAGCTCAATCCACTGCAACCGCCACCTTTAACCGAAATTCTTACAAAATAATCCGATGAAAGTGCATCGTCTTGTATGATTTCTTCTATTTTAGTTTTAGCATTATCCGATACAAATATCATATTGATTTTTTTAGTACAACAATCAAAACACTTAAAAAGTTTTCTGTTTTATAAAAATGTATCCACCTTTCTCGGCACCCCAAGCTTGTTTGCCATCGGTAAAAAAGCCTCGATCCCATGATATGAGTTTGTCTTTTTCCAATTTGATTTCGGTGGTGGTATAGCTAGCGCCTCTCAAATTGCTGGCACAGCCTAGTTCTTTGGTTCCGCCTTCAAAACCGTTTTTGGTAGCGTTCATATATACTTCACAGCCTACTTTTGAAGTGATTTGATCAAAGGTCAATTTTTGCAAAAGCTCTTTATTTTGATGCGCATTGGCATATTCCAAAGGATTTTCAAACGTATAAATGACACTGATTACCTCATTGTTTTCACCCTTTTTTATTTGGTAAATTCGTTGACGATAAGGCTTTTCTCTTTTGGCAGCCATGGATTGTTCTACGTAGAGCCATTTTCCATCTGTACGATCTGTCCAAATAGGATACATAGCTAAATAAATATTGAAATAGCTAGTATCTTCTTTAGACTGTGCTTCCGAAGAATATTCTCCTTGTAGCTGATTATAAAATTCTGTTACTAAATCTTTTTCTTTTGGAGAAAATCCAAAAAGGACTACAGAGCCAAGAAATAAAAATGTACAAATTGCTACTTTCATATCTATTAAAAATATTATAAAATAGATTTAATTATAAAATCGATGCTTACTCTATCCGCTTCGGCTTGATAGTTTTTAAAAATTCTATGCGCCAAAACAGGAATTGCTATTTCTTGCACATCTTCAATATCGGGCGTATATTTTCCTTTGCATATCGCTATACATTTAGCACCCAAAATCAAGTTTTGTGAAGCTCTAGGCCCAGCACCCCATGAAATATATTTTTGTATAATTTCTGGAGCATAGGCATTGGTTGGCCTTGTCTTTGAAGCTAGTTTTACGGCATATTCATATACATTATCTGCTACGGGAATTCGCCTTACTAGATTTTGAATTTCAATAATTTCTTCTTGCGACATAATTTTTGAAAGACTTTCTTCCGTAGCTACCGTAGTATTTTTTACAATGGATAATTCCTCTTCAAATGATGGATAATCTAGCATTATGCTAAACATAAAACGATCCAATTGTGCCTCGGGAAGCGGATAGGTTCCTTCTTGTTCTATGGGATTTTGCGTAGCCATTACAAAAAAGGGCTTAGGCAAGGTATAGGTTTGCCCCGCTACTGTTATCATTTTTTCTTGCATCGCTTCTAGCAAAGCCGACTGTGTTTTGGGAGGAGTTCTGTTGATTTCATCCGCCAAAATCATATTGGCAAACATAGGTCCTGGCGAAAAAACGAAGTTTTTATCTTTGTCCAGAATTTCCGTTCCAACAATATCTGTAGGCATCAAATCGGGTGTGAATTGTATTCGTTTAAAAGACAAATCCAAAACTTGAGATATAGTACTTACCAATTTAGTTTTGGCCAATCCAGGTACACCTATCAATAGACAATGTCCTCCACAAAAAAGGGAAACTAGCGTTTGATGAACCACGTCATGCTGTCCAACAATGGATTTTGAGATTTCTTTCTTTAAAGATGCAAATTTTCCTTGAAAATTATCAATAGCTAATACGTCGCTCATGGTTAGTTAAATAAATTTTGTAATTCGTTGCACGTTTTATATTCGGGATCAATTTTAATGAAAACAAGATGTTTAAAAGTATTAAACCAATTTTCAGTCGCTTGATTTCTATGTTTTTCCATAGCCATTTCTTTAATTTTGGCATAATCTGTTTCCAATGAAGCTTTGTGAGGCGAGGTTTCTTTTAATAATTTAATGACTCTGTAGCCCACTTTGCCCGATGGAGAAGAATAAGGAATGGGCGCGGATACATCGCCTACATTCATTTTATTGACAATTTCTGTTAATGAAGGCTCTACATCGCCTATTTCAATAATAGAACTTCTTGATTGACTTCTAAAATTAACGATAATACCTCCGTTGCTTTTAAATATCTCATCATCCGAATAGGTTTCTACTGCTTTTTCAAAATTCAAACGACCTCCATTTATTTTTTTGCTGATAGAATCGGCTAATGAGAGCGTTGTAGTAAAATCAGCATCGTCCGATTTAGGAGAAATTAGGATATGTCTAACACGTACTTTTTCATTTTTCTTATCCAATACCTGAATAATATGATATCCATATTTGGTTTCTACCAATTCCGAAATAGTCCCTACTGGTGTGCTGAAAGAAGCTTGTTCAAATTCCGGAACCATTTCACCATTTTTGATCCAACCCAGTTCGCCTCCATTTGCTGCTGATCCTTGATCATCTGAATATAAAATAGCTTGCGTAGCCATGTCCGATTCTTTGGTTAATAAGGCTTTTAGTATTTTAAGCGCTTTTTCTTTAGCAATTCGTTTGTTATCTCTCGAAATTTTTGGGTAAAATACAATTTGAGCCATTTGTACTTCGGAGTTATAATATGGAATTTCGGATTTTGGAATTTCATTGAAGAAGTCTTGAACTTCTTTTGGAGAAGGCTGTGAACTCGCAAATAATTTAGCTTTGGTTCTTTCCGCTCTTAATTTATGTTCAATATCTTCTCTAAATGAAACCTTCAATTCTGAGAGTGTTTTACCATAATATTTTTCCATTTTATCTTGACTGCCAAATGCAGAAATGAAATAATTCATTCTACGCTCCATATCATTATTTACTTCTTCTTCAGATACCGTAATACTATCTTTTATAGCTTTTGCAAGTAGCATTTTCTCAATCACTAATTTTTTTAATACTTCGCAGTTGGATATACAACTGTCTTTTTCATTAATTTTTTGTGTTTGAATATCAGAATACAAAATCATTTGGTCATTTACATGCCCTATGATTTTATCAAGCACATTTGATTGGGCAAATGAAGCGGTTGAAGTTGTTAATAGCAATAATATTAGTGTATGTTTCATGAAATTATTTAATTAAACTTTTTAGAATATCTTGATTTACAGTTAATTTATATTTATTTTTTAAATATTGAACCCATTTTTCTTCTACAATTTTTTGATATTCATTGGCTACTCTACCTTTTACCTCATTGTATGGTTTTGTAGCAATTGGTAAGATTTCAATCAATTTGTAAATAGTATACATGTTTTGATCCTTGCTATAGTCCTCTATCATTTTGTTTGGAATCCATTCATTTTTGTCTAAAATATCCAAGTCGCCTTTTTCATAGATTTTTTCAAAGGAATAAAAATTATTGGAATCAATAGATTGCTTTAATCTTTTATCAATATCAGATAGATTTGTTGAAGGGGATGAAGTCAACTCGTTTTTAATTTTTGATACAATAGAAGCTTCTTTTGCTTTAAAAACAAATGATTTAACACGTTCTTTATACAAATATTTAGACTTGTTTATTTCATACAATTTCTTTTGCTCTACGGTGTCTTTATTTGCCTTTTTCCATATTTCCCTATCCATCAACTCAAATATCATCAATCCATTTTGATACTCTTGAATCAAAGTAGCGTATTCAGGATTCTCCTTTTTTAACCTATTTTGAGCATATTCATTGATGCAAAATTCTTTATAATTTTCAAATAAGGGTTTAATAATCTCTTCTTTCTTGGGAGCGGTAATATTTGAATATTTATTTTGAACATATTCAATGAAATCATTTTGAGTAAAAATAGCTTCGTCTAATTGTATCAAGGTCTTAGGACTTTTTATCTGCGATAATTTCCATCCTTTCTTTTCAAATTGGTTTTCAGAGATTGTTTTATTCAGTTCCTCAAAATTTTCATTAAATTCTTTATAATGATATTTTTCTTTGATGGTTTTTGTGGCTAATTGTTTTGAATTCAATACTCGTTCATCTTTGTCTAGTTTTTCTTTCATCCAAGGTTTTGCTTCTTCAAAATTAGGACGATCCACTTTTTTGAGCAATTTAACTATATGCCACCCAAAAGGACTTTTGAAAGGCTTGCTCATGGATCCAATTTGTGTCAATGCAAAGCTATTTTCTTCAAATTCACTCACCATTTCATTGATGCCAAATAATGGCAATACACCACCTGTATTGAGGGATGCGTTGTCTTCGGTGTATTTTTTTACAGCCGAATCAAAGGTCATTTTTTTGGATTGAATGACTTTGAATACTTCCATGATTTTTTTCTCTGCTATCTTATTTTTCTTGTCTTCTTCAGTTTTATCAGTTGTATAAATGTGAGCTACACTTACTTTTCCTCTGGCGTCGCGTTCTTCTATGGGTAAAATGATATGATAGCCATAAGGCGATTTTACAACATCTGAAACCTTCAATAATGAAGTGCTATACGCCATATCTTCAAAAGTAGGGAATGTCATAAATATATTGATAAAACCAATAATCCCCTTGGTGTCTTTTGCATTAGGATCTTCACTTTTTTCTGCAGCTTGTGCAAAAAAATCTTCTTTTGATTTTATTTTATTTTTGATTTCTAAAATGGTATTGTAGGACTTTAACGTATCTTCAGGTTTTGCATTTTGAGGTATTTTTATCAAAATATGCGCTACTTTTCGATCTTTTTTTGTACGTTCATACAGGTTTTGCATGATTGTATTCATATAATCCTTATCCACAAAATAGCCTTGAGTTAATTGATTGGAGTAGGTTTTGAATTCTTCATCTAAATTGGAAATCGTATCTATTTTTTTGGATTTAGCTTCATTGAGTTTCATTTTAAAAAGACTATATAAGTCTATATATTCCTTCAATGATTTTTCGCTAAAATCAGCTTTATTGTTATTTTTTTTATAAATGGATAAAAATTCGTTAACACTTACCTGCTCTTTATCTATACTAAATAAAGTTTGTGCCTGAGCCGCAGAAACGAAAGAGAGTAATAAAATTACGATGGCATGAAATTTCATATTACTATTTTAATTTTTTATACAGTTAAAAAAGTTTATTAATAAATGATTGGCAAAAATACTCTTTTTCAATTTAACTTTTATTTAAATATTGTTATAAAAAAAGCCTCTTGAACTCAAGAGGCTTATAAAGTAATTTTTAGTATTAATTTTGATACTAGTGTGCTGCTGGAGCAGTAGAAGCTGGAGCAGCTTGATCAGCTTTTTTTGATTTACAACAAGATTTAGTAGCTTTTGAACACTCTTTTTTCTCGTCTTTACCAGCACAAGCTTTTTTTGATTTGCAACAAGCTTTTCCTTCTTTTTTACCTTCATCGCCACAAGCAATTGCAACTGCACCAATAGAAAATGTAAGAACTGTTAATAAGATTAATTTTTTCATTTTTCGTTATTTTAATTTTGGTTAAAAATTTTATATCTATAAGACGCAAAAATAATCAAAATAGTTTACTTTTACTCAAAATTAATTATTTTTAAGATTTGAGCTCTCCAATAATGGTTTCGCCTCCACGAACTTTTTGTCCTATTTCTACATTTAGTTTTGTATTCAACGGCAAAAATAAATCGATACGAGAACCAAATTTGATAAATCCAAACTCCTCACCACGCTCTATTTCATCGCCTTCTTCTACGTAATAAACAATTCTTCTAGCCAATTTTCCTGCTATTTGTCTTACCAATACAGCAAAAGATTCATTTTCTATCACCATACTCGTTCTTTCATTATCCGAGCTGGATTTTGGATGCCAAGCTACTAGATATTTCCCAGGATGGTATTTGAAATATTTCACCTCGCCATCTATTGGGCTTCGGTTCACATGCACATTGGCAGGCGACATGAAAATAGAAACTTGCAGTCTCTTGTCTTTGAAATATTCGATTTCTTCTACTTCTTCTATTACTACTACTTTTCCATCAGCCGAGGCTAAAATATGATTATCGCCTATGGGTATCAATCTTTTTGGATTTCGGAAAAATGAAATAATAAAAAGACATACAAAAACGCTAAACATACTTAAAGCCAAAAAGAAAGGGCTTTTGGGGAAGTATAGATATAATACCGTGTTTAATATTAAAACACAAAAAGAAACTACGAATATAATTCTATATCCTTCTTTGTGGATTTTCATCATAATTTTTTGAAAGCACAAAATTATATTATATTTTTTAAGTTAACCATATTTTTTACAAATTAAAAAAAAGGCTTCATCTATTTTTAAGTAACTTTGCAATCTTTTTTAACAAAAAATAAGATGAATATTTTTAAATCATTTAGTTTTAAAGTTTTACTAAACTATTTATTACGTGGTATTTTTATCATTGCTCCTGTTTTTTTTACGGGATATGCATTGTATAAATTATTCTTGATTATCGACTCGCCTATTCAAGAAATTTTTTATTACATCTTTGGTTTTAGAATTTATGGATTAGGACTAGTTTCTACATTATTAATTCTTGTTGTGGCTGGTTTTTTGGGTTCTACCTTAATTATTGACACTTTTTTTAAGCGATTCGAGAAACTTTTATTTAAAATACCTTTGGTAAAAGAGATATACAAAGCTATTCGTGATATTTTTGGGGCGTTTGTGAGCGATAAAAAGAAGTTTGATAAACCTGTCATAGTAGAAGTATCTAATGGCGTTTATCGCATTGGATTTATTACCAACGAAGATTTATCTTCTATCACTACATTGGATCTAGTGGCTGTATATTTTCCACTTTCTTATGCATTTACGGGAGAGTTATTGTTTATCAAACGAACGATGATTCAGCATTTGGAATCTAATAAGGTAGGAGATTTAATGAAATACGTAATTTCGGGTGGCGTAATAGATCACGAAGAAACGAAAAAAAGTAATTAGTGATTTGTAACGAGTGACTTGTGATTAGTGATTTTTTTGAAAGTACTTTAAATTGTAAGTATTCTTCTAAATACTTATTCGCCAATTAATTTATATCGCATAGTCAATCCAATGGTTTTGGCTCTTGATTTAGCCTCATCGGTTTTGTCGCCTTCAAATAGTTCGTCTAAAGTGGCATTGAAATGATTGATCCAAATGCCAAAATCCTCTTTTTTAAGTTGTAAATGTTTGTGTGCTTGAATAGTATTGTTTTTATAGATTTGAGTTCCAAGAAGTATCGTGGACCAAAAATCAACAATGACTTGTAAATGCGATTTGATGTCTAATCCTTTAAAATGTTGATTGATTGAATCATCCGCCAATAACTTATCATAAAATTTGGAGACAAATAATGAGACATCTTCTATCGTTTCTATATCTTTGTTCATAAGTTTAAATAATGCTTTTATAAAACAACTTAATGGCTTCCCACGCTTGCTCTTTTACCTTCATATCCTTAGTTTCAGTAACAAAAACAAGATTCTCACTCAACAAAAATGAACAATCTTGTTCAAAACTCGATTTGTTGATTTTAAGATTGGCAGGAAGATTGTTCAAAATAGCTTCATTTCCAAAGAATAAGAAATGCGAAAAATCATATTTTGATGCAAATTCCATGTAATCGTTTGATTCCAAACTTTTAATATTTATTATAAAATTATTTTCTATCTTTGCGCTCAATTTTTCAAATACTTTGGTCAGTATTTTGTACTCTTTGCTATCCGTAATAGGACTGGAAGTTGATAAAAAACAACAGAGCTTGGAATACATATTACCCGCCGAATCCAGAGTGTCGGTTTGAGTTTTTAGCTCATTTTCTACCGATTTTACTTTGATACTAGGACTATTGTATATTGGAATATTATTAATTAAAAGCATATAAAAATGAATTGGGACATCAAAGTTACAAAAAGTTCGGAAAGTAGAATCAAAAAAACGGATTTTAATAATCTGGCTTTTGGAAAAGATTTTACAGATCACATGTTCATTGCCGATTATTATGATGGCAAATGGCAGGATTGTAGGATTGTTCCTTTTGGGAATATTGAAATGCACCCGGCTTCATTTGTGCTTCATTATGCTCAAAGTATTTTTGAAGGATTGAAAGCAGAGCTTTCTCCCAATAATGAGATTTTATTGTTTAGACCCGATAGAAATGCCGATCGTTTTGCAAAATCTGCCGAAAGAATGGCAATGCCCGAAGTACCAAAGGATTTATTTCTTGAGTCTATTCAAAAATTGATTGAAATAGATAAAGAATGGATACCAAAAGGAGTTGAAAATGCTAGTTTGTATGTTCGTCCATTTTTATTTGCCACAGACCCTATTTTAGGCGTTAGAGTAGGAGATACGTATCGTTATATGGTCATTGTAGGCCCTGCAGGTGTATATTATTCTGAAGCTGTAAAAGTTTGGATTCAAGATAAGTATGTAAGAGCATTTCCCGGAGGCACAGGCGAGGCAAAATTTGCTGGAAACTATGCCGCAACTTTAAATCCTGTATTGGATGCAAAGAAAAAAGGTTGTGCACAAATTTTATGGACTGATGGAAAAGAGCATAAATATTTTCAAGAAATTGGGACGATGAATATTTTCTTTGTAATTGATAATGTGTTGATTACGCCTTCATTGGAAGAGGGGACTATTCTTCATGGAGTTACTAGAGAATCCTTAATGACCCTTGCAAAGGATTTTGGCATAAAAGTTGAAGAGAGAAAGATATCTGTTGATGAATTTTTGAAAGCAGTAGAAGAAAAAAGATTGAATGATATGTTTGGAGCAGGAACAGCAGCGGTGGTTCAAGATATTGATGGTTTTGTATATGAAGATCAATCGTATGATTTGAGCTGGATGCCACGAAAAGAGAGCAAAATGCTAAAAAAAGCACTCGAAGATATCAAAGAAGGAAAGGCAGAAGATAAATTCAATTGGATTGTAAAAATTAATTAAAAAAATAAGAAATTATACCCATTATTATGATTAAAAATAGATTTGCTACTTGGGCGTTAAACGAAAAAGAAGAGAAGATATTAGTAACTCTTGAGCTTAATACTGATAATTTTAATGTTGATATTCAAACGGTTAAAGGTAGTGATGTAAACACGGAATTGGCAGATACTATCTTGAAAAATTGGGTTGACGGAGCCGATGTATCTTTTCCTGAAGAAACAGTTAAAACGAGTAGAAGTTTTACAGATGAATCTATTTTACCCGAAAATATAAAAATTGAAGGAAAAACAGGCGCAATTAGGCAATTACAAAATGAGTGGTCTTATTTGCTTTTGAGCACCAAATTATTTTCGCAGTTTATTATAGAAATGGAGGAATTGAAGCGTAAAGCTTCTGAATTAAAATCGTATAGTAGCGAACTTTTTGAAGAGGCAAAATCTTTCTGGGAAAAAGTATTGGAGTATCGTAAAGAAAGAGAAATTAGTCAAGATAAATTAAATGGTATCAAAGAAGAAATTAATCAGGTTTTTGATCACTTGAAAGTGTTAAAAGAAAACATGATTAAGGAAAAAGATGCCGTTTCGGGCAAAGTGAAATCAGAAATCCTAGAGGCCATAGAAGTTGTGAAAAAGAAAATGGAAGGCAAAGATGTACATTTCAAATCATTGATGGATGAATTGAAGGAAATTCAAAATGGACTTCGTACTACCGATGTAAAACGCGATGTGAAAAATCTATTGTTTGACGAAATTCAAAATTGTTTTGAATTTATTAAAACAAAAAGAGACGAAGTATTGGGAGGAGGCGTAAAAAATAGAGTAGAAGGACTGAGCCAAGTAGCCGACAAAATGCGTAAATCTTTGGAGATGGATTTGAAAGATATAGAATTTAATAGAAAAAAATTAAGCACATGCAATACAAGATTGGAAGAACAATTGCGTGAAGCCAAAATCAATGTGCTAAAAGATAAAATTGAATCCAAAGAAGCAAAACTAGCGGATATTCAGGCTACTTTAGATAAATTGCAACAAAAAATGACAACTTCTAAAGAAAAATCAACCGATTCGGATAAAAAAGAAGTAAAAGTAACTATCAAAAATGATACGGCTCCAGAGCATACGGAATCTCCAATTCAAGAGACCCCTTCAATAGAAAATGAAGAGGCTTCGGTAGTGCCTGAATAGAAAAAGTTAAATATTATTAATTGGTGTTTTAGCCCCGATAGAAGCCGGCACGAAGTAAGGCGGATAGCGGGAATAGCTCCAAAAATTATTTCAAATTTTGCAACGAAACCATTTCGGCATAAGTTCCTTTTTGAGCTATGAGTTCATTGTGCGAGCCTACTTCTACTATACTACCTTCTTGCATCACTAAAATACAATCTACTTCTTTGATAGTACTCAGTCTATGTGCAATGATGATACTGGTTTTATTAGCCAATAAATTTTTCAACGCACTTTGTACTTCTTGTTCATTTTTGCTATCGAGTGCTGAGGTGGCTTCATCCAATAAAATAATTTCAGGATTTCGATACGCTACTCGCGAAATACTCAATCGTTGTTTTTCCCCACCGCTTAGCTTGCTGCCTCGTTCCCCAATGGCATGATAGGTTTCGGGATTCATTTTTTCTACAAAATCTTTTGCATTTGAAATTTGTAAAGCATTTGAAATTTGCTCTTTCCCCAAGGCTTCAAAAGCGATATTTTCGGCCACAGAATAATTAAATAGTATAGCCTCTTGAGATACAATGCCAAATAAGGTTCTGTAATTTTTCAAATCCATTGTCTCAATAGCGATTCCGTCAATTTCTATTTGTCCTTTTTGGGGTGCAATGAACTGGAGAATTAGGTCAAAAAGCGTGCTTTTACCTGCGCCACTAGCTCCAACCAATGCATATTTTTTTCCTTTTTCAAATGTAAAAGAAAAATTTTCTATCGCATTGTATTGACTATTGGGATATTGAAATGAAATGTTTTTGAATTCGATGTTTTTATAGAACGAAGATAATGTTTGAGTGCGTTGAAGCAAAGAATCGTCCGAATCTGGAGCATCCAATATCTCTTGGATACGTTCGAAAGATGCCATACCTTTTTTAATTTCATAAAATGCAGATGAAAAACTCTTAGCGGGTGATATTAATTGTGAAAAAATAACCATAAAGGCTATGAAATTTGAAGGATTGAGATTGCCTCCTGCAAGTACCAATTGACCTCCAAACCACAAAACTATACAAACCACAATTATGGCTAGAAACTCCGTAAGGGGAGAGGATAGGTCTCTTTTTCGATACATTTTGTTGAATACATCGTAGTAGTTTTTGTTTTCAGTTTTGAATTTATTTTTTATCCAATCTTGCACAAAATAAGCTTGAATAATTTTGATTCCTGATATACTTTCATCGATAATAGAAGTGAGCTTTCCCAAAACTTCTTTCCCTTCTTTACTCTCTTTTTTAAGGCTTTTGCCTATTCTACCTATGAACAACGCCATAAAGATAATCATCCCAAAAACGAATAAGGTCAAAGGCGTACTAATGGTAAACATAGCCATCAAAAACAGAATCACATTGAGAGGAGACTGTATAGTTGTCTCCAAAGTATTCATAATACTGTATTCGATTTCGGTCAAATCGGAAGTGAATTTGGTAATTAAGCTTCCTTTCTTTTCTTCTTGAAAAAAAGATGTGGGCAATCGGAGCATTTTTTCATAAAGTTGATTTCGCAAATCAAAAATGAGTTGATTTCGCAAAGGTGCTAAAACAAAAAGAGCTAAATAACGAAATAGATTTTTTAATAAAAATACAACGCAAACGATTATGCAAAAATAGGCTAGTGCAGAGGCTTTCCCATAGGTCTGAATTTGAAGGGAAAGATTGTAATAAAAAAGGTCTACAAAATAGTCTTTTGAAAGATGGAAAACGGGTTTTGAAAGAATTAACTGCGTTTTGTCGAATAATAATTCCAAGAATGGAACCAACATAACCAAACTGACCAATGAAAATAGTACTGTGAAAATACTAAAAATCATGTACAAAAAAACGAGTTTTTTGTAAGGAAAAATTTTACTCAGTAAAGAAAAATAGTTTTTCAATGGATTTATTTGTTTTGGAAATGAAACCTTAGAT
>Ga0208597_1000325_pt1 | contig 18656 bp, 22 predicted proteins | sample LakMenEpi05May12_FD_150673 | JGI IMG/M metagenome (GOLD analysis project Ga0208597, IMG submission 150673) | Freshwater microbial communities from Lake Mendota, WI - 05MAY2012 deep hole epilimnion (SPAdes) | ecosystem: Environmental > Aquatic > Freshwater > Lake > Epilimnion/Euphotic zone ...
TAGATTAAATTCGATGTGAATTGATTTAATACAAATCCTTCTTTGTCCAACTGAGATATTAAGATTCTACGTACTTCAATTTCGAATACTTCTCGGTTTGAAATTAATCCATCTGCTGTATATTTATTAGCTGCTAAACGGAATGCATCGTAAACTGCAGTTTTTAAGAAACCTTCCTCGATTTCTGGTAAGCTTCTACGATATTTTGCAAAGATTGCTGGTACCTTTTCTCTTTTAACAGAATAGTTCATAATAGGTGATACGCTAAACTCTGAACCATCTTTACTGTTTACAATGAATGAATTATCAACTCCGGATTCTCTATCCTCCTTGTATTCCTTGTGTTGAATATAGGTTGGGAATTCATAGATCTTTGTAGATAATGGGTTAAAGAATACTATTCCTGTACATTCTGTTACATCATCAACGCCCTTTCCACTTCCATAAAGGTTAACCTTTACACCAACATGTCCAGCATCAATACGCTCACATGAATTTGTCAATAATAACAGTCCTAAAACGGCTGCTAAAGTTACTAAAATCGCTTTTAATCTCATTTTTTTGTTTTTTAATTGTTAGTTGTTTGTTCTTCATTTTGCTCCACCTTGGAGACTTTTTTTGTTGTTAAATCTTTTAAATAGTTAACTACAAAATATATGGCTGAACCCCATATAAATACTACTATTGCTAGATAAAAAAGACCTAGATAAAAATCGAAAGTGTCTGCTGAGTTCATTAATTCAAATGCAATTAATTGAAGTTGTGCAACACCTGCTACTAGGATTAACGATCCTAATGTTACTGCTAAAAATTTAAGAAATATATTCATTTGTTTAAAATTAAGAAGTTGCCGCATCATTATGATGGTCAAATTCATGGGTTAATAAAGATTTTATAGGTCTATTGCCAATTAGTTTCAAAACTTGTTGAATCGTGTATGGCTGAAAATCAGGACTTCCATCAATCCCAACGTCCATCATTCTACCAGGTCCAACTTTGTATTGGTGAGGTGTATGAATATGTCCATGAATATGCATAACTCCCTGTCCCATATCTTGCCAGCTTGCCAGTGGGTAGTGACTCATTACAAATCGATGTTTTGGACATGCTGCTCCTTTAACTGGTGGAGGCATAACAATAGTTACCATTCTCTGCTCGTTTACTGAAGCAAAAAGGTCTTGAACATCTCCTCGGTTTGTAAGGATATGATGGTCATGGTTTCCTAAGAATAGGTGAATATTCTTACAGTTTAGTTTGTTTCTAAATTCTACGATAGAATCAAAACCACCAAAACTCCAATCACCTAAATGAATCAGGATGTCATTCTCACCGACTAACATATTTATATTATCTTGTAGATCGATGTTCATCTGGTTCAATGTCTTGTAATCTCGAGTACCTCGAGCACCATCCCAGCTAGAAACTCCTCTACAAATATTTGTATGGTTGTAATGAGTATCTGAAGTAAAAAAGACTCTTTGTCCTGGGTTAACTACTATTTTCATGATTCTTATTTTATGAATAATTTTATTAATGCTGCTATTCCTAATCCAAATGTAATTCCAGCGCAAAAATACTGGAGTCTTGGATTTCTATTCATATTTTCTACCCTCTTTGCGCTAAATAAATTAATCGCGGTTAATGTGAAGTGCAATAATACTATTTCCATAATCTTAATATAAACTTTCGTGAGCATTAATAGAGATAAATTCTCCGTCTTCATTTAAAATATCTAATTCTTCGTCAGTCATTTCGCGATTTCCATAATCTGCTGATTCGATGTAAGCATCACAGAAATCTGGATAATCTTGCATGTCTAAACCTCCGATAGAAACGTTACTAATTTTACTGTAATCTAATTCAATTTTTGTCATAATGTATTTGTTTTAATTTGATATGTAAATATAATCAAAACATTTTAAACCCGAAACAGTTTTATGTTAATTTTTTGTTAAAGTTATTAACAATTTATTCGTAATACTCGGACCTTTGAGATTCATAATATTCCTCTTCTGTTATTGGTCTTTTATCATAGATCGCCTGAGCAACAATAAATCCAAGACAAAATCCAGTCAATAAGATTATAAACATAACCCAATTTGTATCGTTTTTCATGATTCTAGACTTTCAGGGTAATACAATAATGTAGGATTTTTCTTTTGAATATCTACATCCGGGTGCTGGTTTTTAAACTCTAACACATCAAATCTTTTAGTGATTACATGATAACCATTCTTAGTTGGAATAGTTTTTATGATTTTATGTCCGCCTCCTGGTTTACAAAGTTCAATTGATAACATAACGCTCGCTAATTCTTCAAGATCTTTAGTATCAACATCAACGATCCATCTCTTCTCTTGAGTTTTAATTTGGCCAACTACCGAATCAAATAAACCTTTTTGATTGTGATTTCCATCTTGGATCTTTTGAGCCAATTGGACCATCATACTTAATGAAACGTCGAAGTGATTTTGTTTTTGAACATGAATATATGCACGTGCTTTAAACATTTCACAGAGTTGAACGATTTCATCCCAGCGACGATCTAAATGATCGATACTCTCGATACAATAAGTTTTGATAGTTCTAACCGATTGATGATTATCGCGTTCTCCTTCTGGTTGATCTTTTTTACGCTTAAAAACATATAACATATAAAAGTCACCCTTCTTTTCGAAGTTAAGGAGTGGTTTGATTATTTCTAAATTGTTTATCATAACTCTATTAATTAATATGAAATCCTATCTTTAGGAACTTCTCCGCCATTCAGGGCAGTTAATAACATTTTGATTCCCTCTTCAGTATCGGGTCTGGTTGCTCCAGAACATCTCATTGAAAATTGCTCTGATTGTATATCAGTTCTTCCAGTAGAAGTTGCAGAAACCGATTTCATAAACCATGGATTTCTACTCGGTCTCATTGTAAGTATTGCATACCATTGATTGTTACTACATTGAACAAGGGTACCTTCGACGCTCGTAGTTGATTTTAGGGGTTTCGTTTTAATCGCTGTAATTTCTACTTTTTCAGTTGACATATTGTGTTTGTTTAAATTTGTTATGTAAATATAACTATAATATTTGAATCGGGAAAACTTTTAGTGGAAAAGTTATTAACAATTTATAAAAAAGTTATTTCGTTAGTCTCAGGATCCCAATCAAAAGTAACAGGTCTATTAACGTATTCATATCTCTCATTTAAGATAGAAGCATTAAAGAAATGTGTACCATTATGGAACTTATAACCATAACCACCGTGAATATGTCCAAATACATGAATTTTAGGCGGTTGTTCGTCAACTTTCTCTCTTAATAGAGCACATCCTAAATGTGGTTCATTATATGGAGGTCCACTCATATCTAAATGGTCTTGTGGCGGTCCATGAGTAACCAAAATATCAGTGTCTTTTGGAATTGCCTCCCATTTTGATGCTAATCCAGGTCCTCCTTTTGGTAAGTTAAATGCCCAACTATAAAATTCAGGTTGCCAAGGTGTACCATAAATAACAAGTTGTTGGTCATCTTCGTCCCATAGATCTAATCGATCATCTTGAAGATATGTAATGTTCTTATAAGAAGTATAAATCTCGCTTGCCTGTTCCGGAACATTTTCAAACATTCTGTCATGATTTCCAGCAATGAATACTTTTGTATCATATTGTTCTAAGCCATCGAACCATTTGCAGAAATTAGTAATGTCTTTAGGACCATATCCTGAGTTCATAAGGTCTCCAGCATGAATCAATAAGTCTCCTCCTGGAAGATCTTTAGGGTCGTACGATAACTCATCGTGTTTTGTATGTGTATCGCTAATTAATGTAATTCTCATCCTTTTATGTATTTGCGTATAAATTTAGTTTCTGTTCGATTCAGGACAATAATGTATTTTCGGTGATTATTATTCTGGTATACTTGATACCTTACAGTACCTTCATAATGCCATTCTGTTGTGTAATTATTTTCTTTGATTCGGTCTTCAACTGGTTTGCAGGAAAAAGAGATGAACGCTAAAATAAGGATTAATTTTTTCATAGTTCCAGATTAATTTTACCCAAAGGCTTAAGACTTTAGTTATATTCACTTTATACGTTTTTGTTTCTTTTTATTAAATTATTCAACAATAAGGCACGTTGCATCCTTTTCCCAAATACCGCTTGCGTATTTTTGATTAGCAACTGAGATGCTCGAAACTATTATTGAACTTAAACTTGAACAACCTTCTGTTAACAATCTACGTGGATTTGACCCTTTAACATTTAAGTAGTTTAAACTTTTCATGTTTGTCAAAACAACCATATCAAGTCTTGTCTTATTTGTCAAGTCAAGTGATTGAATTGGATTTGTATTATTAAGATTAGGTTGAGAGTTTCCAATCCATAAGTCAGTTAAATTTGGAAGCATACTCACGTCAAGAGAAGTTAACCTATTAACTTGAACATAAATTCTCTGTAATTTTATATTTTTTGAAAGGTCAAGTGTTTTAAAACCTAAAGTTTTACCATACGGATATGTAGGATCATTTGTTCTAGCTTCATTGTGTTGAAACGCAATTTCAATTAGTTGAGTATTCTGCGAAAGATCAATAGATGTCAATGGGCATTCACTTAAACCTAAAATTTGTAATTTAGTTAATTTAGTTAAGTCAATCGTTGTAAATTTATTGTCCCATAAACTTAACCATGTTAGGTTTTTAAAAGCGCTTAATCCTGTAACATCTTCAATACCTTTATGTTCTATTTGAAGTTTTGTAATTGTTTCTGCCTTAGCGTTTAATATTCTACCGTCTAGTATGTCATCAATCCCAAGGTTAATTAATTCTTGTTCAAACTTTACGTTTGGTACCATCGTATGTGTTTCTACTTGGGGTGGAGTTACGGGTACAATGTCTTCTAATTCATCCTTTGTACATGATAATAATAAACTTGATAATACTAATGCTGTGATAATTTTTTTCATGATTTTAATTTTTTTATTTGTTTAAATTTGATATGTAAATATAAACAAAAAAATCCAGATTAAAAAATCTGGATTGTTAAATTTATGTTAATTTTATGTTAATTTTTTACTCTTCAAAAAAGAGGTATTTCTTCCATGATTCTGGAATATAGTCAACACTTTTTAATAGCATTAAATAATGGGGTCTTCTCGGTTGCGGAATCTCCTTACCAAACTCTTCTAAACTTAAATCTGCCTTTTCACCATTACATTTTCTACAAGCTGTAACTAAATTGTCCCATGTATTTCCACCTCCTTTAGATTGTGGGATAACATGATCGATTGTTAGGGTCTTATAATTAGTATCTCCGCAGTATACACATTCATTGCCATCCCTTTTAAATACGTTTTCCCTGGTTAATGGCACTTTATGGTGATGTGTATTAACATACTTTGGAACGCGGATCACTGCTGGTTTGTAAATAACAACTTCAGGATCGCACATATTAAACATACAATCATGATCTTCAATCACAACCGCGTTGCCTTTATACACTACAACAAACGCCCTTAAGCTAGTAATAATACTTCTTGGCATGTAGCTCGAATCGAGCACTAGGGTTTTTGTGTACTTGTTCATTTTGATTAAATATAATTTTATGTCTATTATATCTAATCAAAATGATTTGTTTCAATATAATATTATCCGCAATAAAGATAACCGTAAATTCCGGTTGCTTTACCTTCACTATTAAATGTACAATCTTCCATACATTTTCCTAATGTAAATGATGTTATTGTTTGACGTTCTTCGTATTGAGGAACACCATTATCAAATCCAATTATTGCATATTCTACTGGCTGTTTCATAGCGTATCCTGGTATATCTGATGAACATAATAGGTCTCCTTTAAGAACTGGTCCATTTTGATTACATACTTTAATACCCTTTAGTTCGGAATTAAAATCAAATGAATCTCCTAATGCAGCGACTTTCCAGATACTTTTTTGATCCCTATCTTCAGTTGGTATTTGATTACCAAGTGAATCTCTGTATAATGAACTTTCTTGTGTATTAAAATCAATTTCTTGCCATAAAATACCAACAATAGCCGGATCTTTAGAAGTTGATGCTTTAACTAATTCATTATTTTCGTCTAATTTAACAAGGTCTCCGGTTTCTAATAAGATTTCGTTTCTTTTAACGTATCGGTGAGATAGCGTTGTCTGTATTGCCGCTTCAGTTCTGTTGTCATATTCATCACGGAATGTATTAAACGAAGATCCTAATGCAGTAAGATTTTCTGAAAAATTTGAGAATCTTGATTCTCCTATATATACATCGCCTCTCATTTTAAGAACTGGCCTAAATACATTTTGAACTTCATCATACGATTGTTCCACGTTAAATACGTCGGTCATAGGACTTCCGCCTATTGTTGCGTTTACCGAATCAATATCTCCTTTAAATTTTGCATTACCTGCTGGATCTATATAGAAATTCTTAGAATTTATTGCCCCTAAATCAAGGTTAATACCGAACCCTGTTGTAGAATAAGTGTCCCAACCTGGACTTCCAGCTGCAAAATTACCATTTTTTATTATTCCAGTAGTTATTTTTCCACCGTCGATCGTAGTTGTTGTTGTTAAGAATTGACTAGTATCTGGCGCAGGTCCTTGAGGTCCAGTTGCTCCTTGTGCTCCAGTCTCTCCTTTAATTAAGGTCCAACTATATACTGCCGGATTTGATGAATCTGCTAATGTAAAATCAGTATATTGCCCAATATATAGTTTTCCATTTGAATCTGTTGTGCTAAATCCACTAGTTCCAGATGAATTATTTGCGTATGCGATATGTAAATACGAGGTTTGACCGTCTGTACCATTCGTACCTGGAGTACCATTTTGACCATTTGATCCATCAGATCCTTTAACTAATTGCCATTTCCATAAAGAACTTCCAGATGCAGCATCAGTTGATGTTGTATCAACGTAAGTACCAATGTACAGTTTTCCACTTGCTGATTGACTGAATCCTCCGCCTGAAGCATTATCTGCGTAAGCAATATGGAAATATGTAGAAACTCCATTTGTACCAGCAGGCCCTTGAATACCATTAGTACCATTAGTACCCTGTAATCCTTGTAGTCCGCGTTCTCCTGGATCTCCTTTTTCTCCTTTGATTAAGGTCCATTTATAAAGAGCTGGATTTGATGAATCCGCTAATGTAAAGTCGGTATATTGTCCGATGTATGTTTTTCCAGCTGAAACAGTAGTACTGAATCCGCTATCTCCTGTTGAATTATTTGCATATGCGATATGTAAATAAGTAGTTTTACCGTCAGCACCGTTAGTTCCGGCTATACCATTTTCTCCATCAGTACCATCAGCACCTTTAACTAATTGCCAATTCCATAGCGGACTATTAGCAGCAGCATCAGTTTGAGTACTATCAACATAAGTACCAATATAAGTTTTATTTAAACCAGATTGGCTAAACCCAGATCCTGATACGTTGTCGGCGTATGCGATATGGAAATATGTACTTGTTCCATCAACTCCATTAATACCATCAGTACCATCAGCTCCCTGTAATCCATCAACTCCATTAATACCATCTCTACCTTTAAATAAGGTCCAAGTATATAATGATGGATTCGTTGATGCTGTTTGATTACTATCAACGTATTGCCCAATATATGATTTATTATCAGTTGGTGTTGTTGTAAAACCTCCACCTGTTGAGGTATCTGCGTATGCTATATGTAGATATGAACTTGTTCCGTTGGTTCCATTAGTTCCATTAGTTCCATTAGTTCCGCCACCGGAAAAACTAACAGATCCATTAAATGCAACTTGACCATCAATGATAGAAAATGGGGTTAATTCTACTCCATTTGGACCTCCAGTAGATACTTTAAAACTATCTGCAGTAAATTTAATTGAACTACCATTTTCATCTGCACCTAATTTCATTCCGGCAACATTACCATTAGCATCTACTTCTAAAGTATATTGTGCAGCTATTTTACCAGTAATTGCATCAATACTAGCGGTCATCTCTTCGGTAACTGCTGCTGTTTGGTCTCCTAATTCTGCGATTAATTCAGTTGTTGAATTTACAGTTGCTTCATTAGCAGTTGCAATAGCCGAATCAATTACGTTTTTAAGGGCAGAAGATTGACTAAAGCCAGTTATATCTCCGTTTTCTATAATATACTGCGCCTGTAGGGTTGTTATTGACTGTGCATTTGCAGAATTAGCATCGTTTAATGTAGTTAATGTTTGATTTATACTAGATATTGCCTCAGTTCGTGTTGCTGCTTCTCCATCTACTGCATTTTCAATTTCAGTTATAAAAGATGAGCTTAAGTCAGTAACTGATTGTGCAATTGCCTCATTAGCATTAGTTAATGAAGTTAATGTTTGATTTATGTTAGAAACTGCTTCAGTTCTTGCTGCGGTTTCTTCACCAACAGCGTCTGCGATTTCAGTTGCAAAAAATGCATTTAATCCAGTAACGGACTCTGCAATTGCCTGATTAGCGTTTGATAGCGAAGTTAATGTTTGATTTATGTTAGAAACTGCTTCAGTTCTTGCGAGTGTTTCACCACCAACTGCTTCATTAATCTCAGTTACAAAAGATGCGCTTAAGTCAGTAACTGACTGTGCAATGGCCTCATTTGCATTTGATATTGAAGTTAATGTTTGATTTATGTTAGATATTGCTTCAGTTCTTTCGGCAGTTTCGGCACCAAGTGCTGCTGCAATTTCAGTTATAAAAGATGTATCTAAATTATTTATTGTTTCGGCGATTGCCTCATTAGCATTTGATATTGAAGTCAACGTTTGATTTATATCAGATACTGCTGCGATTCTTGCAAGTGTTTCTCCTCCAACCGCGTCAGCGATTTGAGCCTCAAAAGAAGTATTTAAGTTTGTTAAAGATTGTGCTATTGCGGCGTTTGCATCTGAAACTGAAGTTATTCTCTCAGATACTGAAGATATTGCTTGACTTCTAGCTGTTGTTTCAATACCTAAAAGACGGGCTCTTTCAGCAGCTTCTTCTAATAATCTGTTATTTGTAACTAATGGATTGCCGTTAACCAACATGTTACCATTGGCCATTCTGATTGAATTTTCTCCAAGGTAAAGGGTATTGTTACTTAAATATAAATCCCTAAATCTATTGGTTTCAGATCCTAAATCATATACCTCATTTTGATTTGGTATTATATTTGATGTAAGTACTCCATTAAAAGAAGATCCTCCGGATCCTTCTAATCCATCTAGTAATTGGGAAAATTCGCTAAGCTGTTGATTAATCGAAGCAAAATTTTCATTTAAAATTAATCTTGACGAAGAAACGGTATCAATACCTTGTATTGTTTTAATTTGTGCCATTGTAGGTCATATCTTTTTATATCATATTATTAATAATATTGTATATATTCGATATTTTTTGCACAGCGTCAAGGATTCGAACCCTGAACTTTGAGGTTGGAACTCAAAATGATACCATTTCACTAACGCTGTAGATTTGTATTTCTAGAGGGATTCGAGCCCCCATCTACTGATTCGTAATCAGTTGTTCTATCCGTTGAACTATAGAAATAAATTAAAGAACAGCTACGGGTTTTTCGGGGTTACTGGTAATAACAATGCCTCCGGATTCGCTACTATTAACCCTTTTTCGCGGTTTAGGCTCCTAAATTATTACTACAGCATTCCACTGTTCTTTAGGGTGTTAGGTGGGTTTCGATCCCACTACCTCTTGTACCACAAACAAGCGCTCTCCCAATTGAGCTACAAACACCATATAACTTAGGAAACGGTAGGATTCGAACCTACGTGACCACCAATGTCTCATTTCCCGTTCGTACCGAATAGTGGAGTTGAACCACTCTAAAAATGGATATGAGCCATTCTTGATCCCGGATCATTCGGCATGCTTCTGTATACCTTTGCAAAGGTTATGGTAGTACAGATACTATTGTTCCATTATTCTGCGGAAAGCAGAGGTATCGATCCCCATACAAATTGTACGATTCGCTTAGCAAGCGGTCCTGAATCCTATTCAGTTTACTTTCCATTGTGGGCCCTACAGGAATCGAACCTGTTCCTCTAGTTCTTCAGACTAGCGTACGCACCAGCTATACCAAAGGCCCTTGCCTTTTTTAGAGTTTTTGATAGAACATTAGAACTCAAGGATAGTACAACCTAAAAACTAATTGGTGCCGCAGGTAGGAATCGAACCTACTCAGCTAAATAGCAACGGATTTACAGTCCGCCCCGACTCTCCAACTTCGGCGCTGTGGCATAAAGCCAATCCCGTAGATTGGCAGCTCAACTTTAGGCATTGAGTTTGCAAGAATAAATCTCTGGCCAGGTCATGCGTCCTTTGGGCGCCGACAGTGCATCTTGAAGGATTCGAACCTCCGACCCTCTCGGTGTAAACGAGATGCTCTGAACCAACTGAGCTAAAGATGCATGGAGCTTCATAATGTTCACAACTAATAACCATATTGGATTATTCATTTACGTCTACAACAGCTTTTAACTGAGAGATTGCAGAATTGTGTATGAAGCATTTGTGACCCCGGCGGGCTACGATCCCACTACCCCCGAATTAAAAGTTCGGTGCTCTACCGATTGAGCTACGAAGTCAATTAAGAGTGTAAAAGAAACATCTTACCTAAGACCGCGAATCCATGTAAGACTTAACTACACCAATCACTTTAGTTGCAACTTAAGTGATTGTCACATTACTACACTTCTGGTTTCTTTTACTGCTTCAAATAATTCATAAGGACAATACAGGACTCGAACCTATATCTCCGGCTCCAACGCCGGTATTCTCTCCATTGAACTAATCGCCCAAACTACTTATTTTATGCTTTTCTCTTTGTGACTGTAAGGGGACTCGAACCCTGATGATTACTTGATCGATACTTCATCATCTTTAAATTAACCTAGCCTAAAAGGCACCCAATTTACCGGTGGGCTGTGCTTCCCTGCACAAGTACAATCATTTAGTAGCGGGGGCAGGATTCGAACCTGCGACCTTCGGGTTATGAGCCCGCTGAGCTACCTCTGCTCTACCCCGCAATATAGTGTCTCTGTATGGGATTCGAACCCATAGTCTTCGGGATTCGTTTCCTGGTCCCGCGTTCACTGCCAAATATAAACTAAACAGAGCAATCAATTAAAATTACAGAAATTAGTGACGTCAAATCTCTTTAAGCTATATGTAATCTTAATCGTTAGGAAGATTTTGCTGATCAGGCATCTTCTTTGTAATTATGATTGGATTCGAACCAATTTCAGCTTTACAATAAAGAGTATATTTCAACTCAACCTTTGTGAGGTGCCGCCAACCAATGGCCTCATAATCATTTGGAGCAGAGATAGGATTCGAACCTATAACCTAATCCGGCCTATTACCGGTTGCACGTCCAATTGTGCTTCAACGCTCATATTTGCGAAGTGAATGGATTCGAACCATTTGTCTGTACTTGTACGACTTTAACCAGACCACTCCTAGAGCTGCAGCTCTGTTATAACTTATGCATCAACCTCTAAATGCTTTCCCTTTGGCTATTACGGATGTGGACTCGAACCACATTATTTCAGTTACCTATGCGTTTTACTTTAAGCTGCCTTATTACTAAGGTTTCGAAGCGCATCTTTGATTAGGGAGCGACCCTATCTCTAACGTCTTAAAGTAATTTGTTAGTCTTTTCCTTACCTCTTAATAATTATAATTGCCAGTCAGATGTTACCCTCTGATGCTTACCAGAACTCGCTGGAATAATTATTAAATTGAGCAGATAGGGAGAATCGAACTCCCATCTTCAGATTGGAAGTCTGAAGTAATGACCATTATACGATATCTGCATTATTTACCAAGATTTCAAATAACGTTTGTTTTAATTTGTTATGTAAATATAAACAATGTTTTTCAATCCTGAAAACTTTTTATGTTAATTTTTTGTTAAAGTTATTAACAATTGTGGTCCATCTAGGATTCGAACCTAGGACCCTCTCGTTATGAGCGAGGCGCTCTACCAGACTGAGCTAAAAGACCGTTTAGAGTTTTCACGTTATTAAAGCCAACGTCCGGAATAATCTCTCAACCAAACCACTTTGTTACTCCTAATGGAATCGAACCACTACCGCGTGGACCAAAACCACGTGTACTAACCGTTATACGAAGGAGTAATATATTGTAGGCAATAATGGACTCGAACCATTGACCTCCTCGGTATCAGCGAGGCGCTCTAACCAACTGAGCTAAATGCCTGAATTTGGAAGGTCACCAACAGCACCTTCCACGGTAGTTTTAGGAATACTTATCTATTCCAAGGTTTCGAATTGTTTAACGTCTTGTTCTAAAAGACTCAACGACTGTTGCATCGTCGCCGCACGAGACTACTTCTACCTTAACGCGAACTGGTTTTAAGCTGGCGGTCCCACGGAGAATCGAACTCCGAACTCAGCCGTGACAGGGCTGCATTATAGCCGTTTAACTATGAGACCATTTGACTTTACATTTCAAAGTCTAAGTAGGTTTGCGAAAACTTTCCTTCCGTGATTGCTTCATTTTTTTACGGGTCTGTTATATCACATTTAATGTATTGACCATATACATTAGCATTCGTACTGCCACGGAGAATCGAACTCCGATTTTTAGGATGAAAACCTAATGTCCTAACCGTTAGACGATGGCAGCATTTTGCGGACTTGGGGAATTTCGAAATCCCGACCCTTCACTTAACAGGCGAACGCTCTTCCTCTGAGCTACAAGTCCAATTTACTCTAGCACCACCTAGAGTCTTTGTCCGGCTTGTCCAAATAACTCGCAACCGATTGTTGCGTTAAGGACCGAAGCTTGTAACCGGCGATCAATGCGGTGTCTAAGTAGCAGGACTCGAACCTGCGATCTCTACATCCCAAATGTAGCGGATTACCAACTTTCCCATACCTAGAATTATGGAGCCTCCTATCGGACTCGAACCAATGACCTGCTGATTACAAATCAGCTGCTCTACCAACTGAGCTAAGGAGGCAAATTTGATAGGTGACCATCCTATCATGAAACTTCCATGGATGTTTCTTTTCTTTATAGAATCCGTAGATACTGTAGGAACATTTTTGTACCCGAAGAGAGACTCGAACTCTCAAACCTATTGGCACTAGATCCTAAGTCTAGCGTGTCTACCAATTCCACCATTCGGGCAATTTTGCGGAAGATGTAGGATTCGAACCTACGGTACCTCTCGGTACAATGCTTTTCAAGAGCACCGCGATCGACCACTCTGCCAATCTTCCTTAATTTCTATGCCAAGATGTCAAAGAACCTTTGTTCTAATTTTGATATGTAAATATAATCAAAACTTTTTAAACCCGAAAACTTTAAATGTTAAATTTATGTTAAAGTTTTCTTTTTGAGTCCGGTGTTGGAATCGAACCAACTTATCAGAGTTTGCAATCCTGTGCCTAACCAATCGACCAACCGAACCTGTAAAATCAAAAAAGGACCATTCATTTCTGAAAGGTCCTTTTGAATATTGTGTATGTTAATAGATTTAACTCATATTAACATTTTTGTTTCCAAAAGAACCGTCTTGCTTCCAATCCGAATTACTAAAATACTGCTCACATATCGGGTTGCCTGTCGTAAGGACTGGTTGTTCCATAATGATATGTTTTTGAATTGCTTGCATTTTAATTGTTTTTGTTTGTTCTAATCTATATATAAGATTTAATTTTCTTATGTATATTATAGATCTATATATCTTTTTGTTTCATTAAATTTCACTTTAATTTGAACTATTTTTAATTATTTTAAAAAAGTCTATTTCCGAGTGAATTTGACCACTTTACTAGAATATCTCCGTGACATTTATTTGGCTTACACCAACAACCAAGAGTCTTTCCCTGTAGTTCTATCAAAGAATTGAATAGTGTTTCATTCTCTAGAAGATATTTCTCATATTTTTCTAGGGCTTCTGCTCTATTCTTAACCCTAAATTCTGCAAGGGTTCCTTCTTTATGCGAATATGGATTTCCCCATTTCGAGGGTCGACCGATATAAACATCATAAGGTTCTTTTTTAAGATGAACTATCTTTGTTTGCATCTTTATTTAATTTGGAATCGGTAGGGGATTCGAACCCCTAGCCAGGATGCAATTGCTTCCTATGTTAACCGTTGCCTGGAACTCCAGATCTTACACCAACCGATTCTTTTCGCTAATGTTAAAAACTATTCAATCCTTGAAAAAACACATTAACTTGCTACTTACTCTATTATAGGCTCGCCTGTCCATTTCTTATATAGATTTACCTGAACCTTCTTTGGGTTGTTGATTGACCACTCCCACTTACTCAAGTAGTTTTTTAAATTTAACTATTTTACTGCTTCTGCACCAGTAGTTGGTTCAACCGGCTTAACTTGAAGAGTTCCATCTCCAATTGAGTCTACTTTAAGAGAATCAACCGATACTGAATCAACCTGAACTGTTGTTGAATCTGTACCATTTACTTTTGAAGTTGCACCATTGTTACAACCTACTGTCAACGTAGCTACCAAAGCTAATGCGAAAATTACTTTTTTCATGTTTTTTGTTTTTTTATTTAAACTAATCCTGAAACACCGCGTTTCATTGTGATCCGATCAGGATTCGAACCTGAGACCTATTGCTTAGAAGGCAATTGCTCTATCCAGCTGAGCTATCGGACCGTTATTCTTATTACCTTATTTATATTGGCAAATTCTCTTTTGTTTCAAGTTCTTTGATGTGTTTACAACTTCCCCGTCTGAATGTTGAAGCTGGACAATTGCAACTCCAAAGACCCCGTTGCCTTTTAACCAAGTATTCAGATTTACCATTTGATGATGGGACCTTAAACTCTAGGTCTTTTTGAGGTTCTGGCTTCACTCCTACTGAATCACTTACAGGTTCAATTATTATATCATCACTGAACTCTACATCATCTCTGGTAGTACCATCTTCAACAGGAATCCAACCCGGACATATGTAGGTACCATTTAAGGTTTTAACAATTCCAAATGTTTGGAATACTCTGTGTCGAGGTATCTTATATTTCGCCATTATCTTTCAAGGATTACAAATTCACCAAATGCATTATCAAAAACCTCTAAGAGATGTTCGTAATCTCCGCTCATCATGTCAGTAATAAGAGCAGAACCCCTATCTTTCCATCCTAATTGGGTTGCAAATCGTTTAGCATAAGCCATAAGGGCAAATGCATTACCATCAGGTCCTGTTAAGTCGATAATAATCGGTCCAGTTTTTTCTTGTTTATCTCTAATCATCTTGCTTTAATTTGATATGTAAATATAAACAAAAAAATCCAGACTAAAAAATCTGGATTGTTAAATTTATGTTAAATTTTTATAAATTCATAATGTGCTTGGTACCGTCTGCCATGCTATATACAATATGTAGCGGTTTCAGCGAATGCTCTTGTGAATTTAAAATCTTTAAATATTTACTCCCCTTTCCAGGTTTTAAGTATGCAACTGTCATGTGTGGATGGTAATCCGGATAATCTGATGAGTATGGTAATTCACATAGAGATTTATTTGCTGCATGTAAATTGTCTCCCTTAATGTCAAATTTAAGTACATCAAATTTTTCATTTTCAAATAATGAAATATTATGCGCTAAACATTCTCCAAAATCGAATCCTTCCAATCTTTCCCTTACTTGCTCTAGAGAAACTTCTGGTTTTAAACCATATAATAAGGTACAGTGTGGTTCATCCTCAAGACCATAACTATTATCTTCCTCTACTGTATAAATATCGGCTGGATTAATTTCGCTATGGATATTTTTCATTAATGGAAAGTCAAAATATAACATTGCACAATTTGCGTCATAAGATGTTTTTACAGCTTCTTTCATGAACTCTTCAAATAATTTAATTCTTTTCATATTTCTTTTTATTAATTATGCGCCAAATCCTAAGTCAAGCGTATCATCCTTTTCATCATCATAATCTCCGGTTAAATCAACATCTTCTAAATCTATACCTTCAACTTTAATCTTCGGTCTAAAGTGACCGTCTCCGTCAAAATATGCTTTAAAGCTTCTACCAGCTCCTACTGCTCCAGTCCAATGCATGAAAGCAAACATTTTTAAAAAATCATCTGCTGTTGATTGGTCAATATTAGAAATAGTTACATTTAAGGTAACTGTTCCATCTTCTGCTTCTGTTAAGAAGTCTTCAAATACTTTAATGTGTTTCATATTAATTTGGGTATTTTACCATTGTATTTCTTGTTAAACTCTTGTCTGTGTTTTTTACAAAACCTAGACCTTTATAAAATTTCTCTAATCTTGTAACTGATGTTGCTCCAAAATCTTTTGATGGTGTTAAAAATATCGGTTTATCTTGAGCATCTGCAAATGCAATGATTAGTTCCATTACTTCTGTTCCGATTCCGCTTCCTCTTTTCTCTTTAGGTATTTCGATTCGTGTTAGTTCGATATAATTTGGAGTGTTAAACACATCCAGCTTTATTCCAAACTTTCCTTCTAAATCTTTAAGGACCATTTCCTCATTTACGAATTCCTCAAAAAGTTTAATCTTTTTCATCAATTTGTTTTATTTTTTGGATTGCCCAATCAACTCCTTCGTCTCCTCCCCAAATTAACCAAGCAACATATCCATTATCTTTCCATGGTGTTGATTTTAATTCTGGATCTATTTCAGAGTTTTTTCTATGACGATTAAATTGTGCCATTCTACTAATAACATCTCGGGAAAGCTTTTCTCCTTTTGCCAATTGATTCGCTCTCTGCCATCCAACTGGAGTACCTGCAGTTACCTCATCGCGGCCATATTCATCTCTCCAATCAAGTGCTTTCTTTGCGTTTGCTTTTGCAGCAGCTGGATAGTCATTATAAGTTTCTTCAGCCTCATTTAAGGACTCTTCAACTTTATATGGTAACTTTTCGTCATGTCCACCATCTCTGACCTCTTTAGCCAAATCAGCATCTGCTTTTTGCCAAGTACCATCACCTTTTTCAAGAAATGCATTTACTCTAGCATAACCCCATTGTTCTTGAGTAGCTCCCGGATGATGACTAGAATTCCAAGCTCCCATTCCTCTACGCATTACTGCTCTAATAATTCCGATTGGAACTCCAGATTCTTTTGCCTTTTTATCAAGAGCTTTGTTAATTGCTGCATTATCTAATGCCTCTCTAGATGTTTCTTTGTCTTCTGCTTCTTGAACATGTTCTGGTGAATTATCATGTCCGCATTCGTGACAAATATAAACGTCTTCTCCGCCCTCTTCAAGTCTCCATTTCCAACCACATTCATCGCATTTTACCTGATTCGCTGAATATTCTTCAAATGTTTTTACTTTTTTCATATTAGTGTGATTTTTCGTCGTGACCTTCTCCTTCTTTGTCCATTAATGATTCAATAATACCTATAACGGCCAAAGCCATCGCAGTATTACTAATGATACTTGCAATCATTCCAAGTCCAGGAACAGCACTTAATAATGCGTGTTTTGCAATTCCTTTAAATTGCACTTCCGCAATAATTCCAATAATTGCCGCTAATGCAACGAATTCATAAGGTCCTGGTGCTCCAGCTAATTTGTTAGCATAGTATGATAATTTGTTCAATACGCCGCTTGCAACTTTTTCAGCGCCCTGTTTTACCTTGTCTAATAAACTAAAAGGCGGAATATGGTGCATTTTATGCGCAATTGCAGAAATAAATGGAATTCCTCCTTCGCTTTCTTCTACCATATCGGTAAAATCAAGTTCTCCAGAAATAACAGCTTCATTGATTGATTGTAAAACTGCTAATTCGAAAGCTTCTTTAATATCTTCTTTTGCGGCAGTAGCTGCTGCTTTTGTAGTATCTTGTACAAATCCAGAAGTTGCCCATTTTGCAGTGGCTGCTGTAATATCTTTAAGATTTTTTACTTCAATTGTAATTTTCTTTTTATCAGATCCTTCTACTGCTTTTTTAATTTCTCCTGATTTTGAAGCCGCTGCCGATTTAAAATGTGAAGTTGCTGCAGTAAAAAGAGAGGTTACCCATTCTTTAAGTTTTTCGACCATTAATTTAATAATGTTTCCGATATTTCCTCCTAATTTAATGATTTTTTCTTGAGCATCTGTCAAAGCTTCTTTTCCTTTTGCCTTTGCAACTTGCATCGCATTGTCAAATTTAGCTTTCATTTTACTAATAAGATTTTCTTCATTAATAGATTCAAATCCATCATCAAAAAGTCCTGATTCTACTAATAATTCCGCCTCATTCATGATAGGCTTGATTTCATCAAATTGCTTGAAAATGTTAATCATTAATTCTCTTCTGGTCTCAACGATATTTTGATTTGCAACAAACGATTCGAATGTTAATAATGTTCTCATATTTATTCTCTATTCTATTTTAAATCTTTTCGGATCAAGTTCTAATGTTTTCTTGTCCAGATAATTACCTAATCTTGTTAATTCTTTTTCTGATTTTTCTTCCGGGGCTTTACCGTAGAAATCTTTAAAGATTTGTCGGTATATTTGTATTGTTGCATCAAAAGGAACTCCAGGTTGACTATTACTTTCAATCACATATAATTTACCGGAAGCATCCTCCATAATATCAAAGCAAATGTATGGTAAGTTTTTAAAGATATTTCCAAACCTTGATACAAGATCGATAAATTT
>Ga0208597_1000326_pt1 | contig 18627 bp, 15 predicted proteins | sample LakMenEpi05May12_FD_150673 | JGI IMG/M metagenome (GOLD analysis project Ga0208597, IMG submission 150673) | Freshwater microbial communities from Lake Mendota, WI - 05MAY2012 deep hole epilimnion (SPAdes) | ecosystem: Environmental > Aquatic > Freshwater > Lake > Epilimnion/Euphotic zone ...
CACTGGAGACACCAAACTGGTGACGTTCAAGAAGGGCTTTGGAACTGACAGGCTCATTAGTCAAAATGAAGTCTTCAATAATGAAGCGCAGAACTGCAGCATTGCGCTCTGAAATCATCTCAACTCCTTCCTATCAATATCAAGGAATTGAGACTGCTGGCACTCTAACTCCTAGAGTGCCAATATTACTTTAGAAAGCGTATGGCAATCGGATAACGATACTCCAGACCTCTAAAGGCCGCAGTAGCGCCTCGAACATTCAGGGCAACAATCACACTGATGAATGCAAGAAGAACCAGTGCAAATGATATTGAGAGAAAAGCTATAGGCGAAGTAATGCCCTGGTAGGCACCTGAACTGTTAGCGCTCATATAGTTGAAAATCCACCAATAAGCTCCGACTAAGCCACCGATGTATATGATCAAACTAAGTTCAAAGTTCAAATATGCAATTGCATGCCGGCGTTCAAAGTCATTCGACTTACTCCTCACAAGAACAATCAACGCTGGTACATAGATAAGTAGAACTGGAAATAACAAAATCAGGTACCAAAGCTCTAGGCCGATGTAGCTAGGAACTATAGGAAATGAAATTAGAGGTATAAGCAACGGTGTTAGATGAACCAACATCGCTTTATTGCTTCCAGTATTCATAGTTAGTTGGTTTTCGATGCTAACAGTGGAGCTAGGCTCACTACGCTGCTTCTTGCAGTCAGGACAAAAGGATGCCATTACGATATTTGAGAAATAGATCCCCAAAATGACAACACTGATTTTTCCCAAATTGACGTGCTTCTGGCATGTCGAAATTTCAGCCATTAAAACCCCTCTCGCTAATGGTGAACACGATTCCCTTTAATCTATCCGATTTCCAACTATGAGCACCTAAAAGCAAGGGCCTTTTTCGACTTAAATGAAGATTTGCCCCCTCTTTTGTGCAGCTATTACTTGACGAAGCGGATTGATAGTGGGTATCTGTATTCCCTGCCATCGTTGGCAGCGACAGAACCCATGATCATAAAGATCAAGGCAGCAATACCAAGTGCCAGAGCTGCCGGAGCAACTAGAACGATACCCACGAAGAAAGTTACGAAAGTGAAAATGGTGGCAGCAACCGTAAAGATAAGCATGGTTAGTTGGAAGTTCATTGACTCAGTGGCGTGGCGCTTATCGAACTCTGTTGCAGTTGCCGAGTTTCTAACTAGTAGACCGGGTAGCCAAAGTAGGAATAGGGCCACAGTTAGGAATAGTCCTACAAAGAGAGCGATAAGTGGAGCAAGGTGAACCCACAGAGCTAGGTTGCTTTTACTTCTCACAGGAGTTTCAACTCTGTCTGCGGCACTTGCTTCAGCTTTTAGATCCTGTGTGGTCAGTAGTTGACGACCACAGGTAGGACAGAACTTACCTGTCTTGACATCCTTCGCACATGAAACGCAGTAACCCATTTATTGCTCCTAACTAGTTCTTATTAAATTATCTGTTAGCCGAGAAGTTTTAGAACTACTGAATCGGCAAGTAGCCGCCCCTTAGCAGTTAGCACGATAGTTCCCTTGATGGCTGTTTGAGCTTCAATTAGCTGATCAGCAATAAGGCCAGCGACTGCAGCGCTATCGGCAAAGCCTTTTGATTTCAACCAATCCAGCGAGATACCATCACTAATTCTGGTCTCAAGCATTACCTTCTCGATGTCCCTGTTCTCGTGATCAATGATTTCTCTTTCAAGAGCTGGAGAGACACCAGCTTTCATACGATCAGAGTAAGCAGCAGGGTTCTTCACATTCCACCATCTGACTCCCCCAACATGTGAATGAGCGCCTGGACCAAAACCCCACCAGTCCATTGATTTCCAATAAGCCATGTTGTGACCTGAACGCTCTTTGACTGACTTTGACCAGTTACTAACTTCATAGTTGAAAAAGCCTGCTTGAGATAGAAGCACTTCAGTTAATTCATACATGTCAGCATGCATGTCATCACTCGGCTCAGGAACTTCACCAAGTCTTACCTGCCTAGCCAACTTCGTTCCTGGCTCAACAATCAAAGAGTAAGCACTGATGTGGTCGGTATCCAAAGCAATAGCAGCTTCAAGTGTCTGTCTCCAGTCATCTAGTGATTCACCTGGAGCTCCATAGATAAGGTCAACACTTGTTGCTAAACCAACAGCCTTGGCAAAACCTACAACTTTGCCGACATTTTCTGGCTTATGTGTGCGCTCCAAGACCTTCAAGACATGTGGAACAGCAGATTGCATTCCAAATGAAATGCGGTTGAAACCACCTGCCTTTAGCGCAGCTATGTATTCTTCATCAACAGAGTCAGGGTTAGCTTCTGTTGTGATGTCAGCATCTTCAGAGATACGAAAGGTTGACTTGAGTTTGGCTAGCATCTCAATCAGATTGGATGCAGGCAACATAGTTGGCGTGCCCCCACCAAAGAACACTGAGGTGCATTCGCGCTTAGGGAATCCAGATGTTTCTAGTACTTGTTCAGCAAGTTCAATCTCTGAGATCAGAGTCTTTGCAAAGTTTCCTTGGGTGGATGTACCTATTTCGTCTGCTGTGTAAGTGTTGAAATCACAGTAACCACACTTCACTTCACAGTAAGGAACGTGAACATAAGCGTGGAAGGTTCTTGTTTCAACATCAACTAAAGCTGATTCAGGTATTGAGCCATCGGCTGGAGCTATTTCCCCTTTAGGAAACTGGACCATTACTTGGCCTTCTTCTCGCCTTTTTTCTCACTGTTAGAAGAAAGAGCTGCAATGAAGGCTTCTTGAGGAACTTCAACTCGTCCCACCATCTTCATGCGCTTCTTACCTTCTTTTTGCTTTTCAAGAAGTTTGCGCTTACGAGAGATGTCACCACCGTAACACTTAGCCAAAACGTCTTTACGAAAAGCACGAATAGATTCACGAGCGATGATACGAGCACCGATAGCTGCTTGGATAGGAACTTCGAATGCCTGTCTAGGAATAAGTTCACGCAGCTTGGTAGTCATCATCACTCCGTAGGCATAGGCCTTATCTTTGTGAACAATCGCACTGAAAGCATCTACCTGTTCACCCTGAAGAAGAATGTCAACCTTTACTAGGTCTCCCTGCTCCATACCTGACTCTTCATAGTCCAAAGATCCATAGCCTTGAGTTCTTGATTTCAAGTTGTCGAAGAAGTCAAAGACGATTTCAGCTAGCGGCATCGTGTATCGAAGTTGCACACGGTCTGTTCCGAAGTACTGCATGTCAATCAGGGTTCCTCTTCTTGACTGGCAGAGTTCCATGATTGTTCCGACATAGTCCTTAGGAGAAAGAAGTGTTGCCTTCACCATTGGTTCTAGAACCTTAGATATCTTGCCAACCGGGTACTCACTTGGGTTAGTAACAGTTACCTGTCTCTTGTCTTCAAGGGTGACTTCATAAACCACCGAAGGTGCTGTTGCAATTAGATCTAGATTGAATTCACGCTCTAGTCGTTCGGTAATGATTTCTAGGTGCAAAAGACCCAAGAATCCACATCTAAAACCAAAACCAAGAGCAACAGATGTTTCTGGTTCATAAACCAAAGAAGCATCGCTTAGCTTCAACTTATCTAGCGCTTCACGAAGAACTGGATAGTCACTGCCATCAATTGGATAGATACCTGAATAAACCATTGGGTTAGGTTCTGAGTAGCCCTTCAGTGCATCGGTCGCAGGCTTCATAGCTGATGTAACAGTGTCACCAACTTTAGATTGACGAACATCTTTCACACCGGTAATAAGGTAACCAACTTCACCAACACCTAAACCTTTAGTAGGTTCTGGTTCTGGTGATGAAACACCAATCTCAAGACATTCGTGAACAGCTTTAGTTGACATCATGGTGATTCGCTCACGAGGAGTCATTGAGCCATCAACCATACGTACGTAAGTAACAACACCTCGGTATGAGTCATAAACAGAGTCAAAGATCATCGCTCTTGCAGGAGCGTTAGGGTCCCCTACTGGAGCTGGAACCTTTCTAACGATTTGATCTAGAAGTTCAGAAACCCCAACACCTGTTTTACCTGAAACACGTAGACAGTCATCAGGGCTTCCACCAATAAGGTTTGCTAACTCTTCTGCATACTTTTCAGGTTGAGCTGCAGGCAAGTCAATCTTGTTTAGAACAGGAATGATTTCAAGATCATTCTCAATGGCTAGGTAAAGGTTCGCTAATGTCTGAGCTTCAATACCCTGAGCTGCATCAACTAGCAAGATTGCACCTTCACAGGCAGCTAGCGATCTACTCACTTCATATGTGAAGTCAACGTGCCCTGGAGTATCAATCATGTTCATGGCATAGGTCTTGCCCTCAAACTCCCAAGGCATTCTTACTGCCTGAGACTTGATGGTGATACCGCGCTCGCGCTCAATGTCCATGCGATCTAGATACTGGGCCCTCATTGAGCGGTCATCAACAACACCGGTTAGCTGAAGCATGCGGTCAGCAAGGGTTGACTTACCGTGGTCAATGTGGGCAATAATGCAGAAATTGCGGATAAATTCAGGGTTGGTCTTACCCGGCACTAGTGAAGTGGTGGCACGTGGCGACAAAGGAGACCTCTTGATTTTGCTAAAAGAGCGAACTGACGGCGATTGCCGTCTCCTTATTCTCGCATAAACCCTAGGAATCTAGGGCAGTTTGAGGATACTCATAGCCTGCATGGGTTGCCCAATTGCCTAGAACGCTGGTAGTCTTTTAGAGATTTAGATGACCAGTTCCTCCAAATCCACAAACCTCAAGAATTTTGAAGATGTTCCGCGTGAGCGGGACAAAGCCCCTCAAGAAAGTGAAACATGGCAAATATCAAGTCGCAGATCAAACGTATCGGCACAAACCTGAAGGCTCAAGAGCGCAACAAGGCTGTACGTAGCGAAGTAAGAACTGCTGTTCGTGCAGTACGTGAAGCAGCAGCAGCTGGAGACAAGGCTCTTGCAACAGAGGCACTAAAGGTTGCTACCAAGAAGCTAGACAAGGCTGTCTCAAAGGGTGTATTCCACAAGAACGCAGCAGCTAACAAAAAGTCAGCTATTGCCAAGAAGGTTTCAGCTCTATAAACCAAACTTCTAAAAAAAGACCCGCTTCGGCGGGTCTTTTACTTTAAGCGGCAGGTATCCGCTTATCTCTTCCAGCCACTGCCCCAGCGAAGAGTTGGATGAACGTGAGAACAGAAATCAAAACCAAACTTGCATCCCAAGTACCGGTTACTTCTCTCAGGAAACCAAACCCGAAAGTTCCAGCAGCAGATATCAGATAACCCCAACCTTGAGCCAGAGCAGATAGTTGTGTTGTCTGAGTACTAGTGCTTGCCCTAGATCCAATCAAGGTCAAAGACAGCGGGAATGTGGCAGCAAAACCAAAACCAGTAATCACACAGGCAAGAATAAGTAGGTCTGGTGTCAACCAAATCATTAGAAGACCTGCCAGAGTCAACGAAGTCATAACAACAGCAATTAGTGAAAGTGACTTGAACTTTCTAAACAACAGAGAAGCAAGGAATCCTGAAGGAACACCAACGAAAGTCGTTAGACCTAGAAGACTTCCAGCGTCAAGAGCTGGCATTCCCCTATCGATAAGTAGCGATGGTAGCCAATTCAGAATTGAATAGAAGCCACCTGACTGCAAACCAAAGAAGAAAACAATTCCCCACGTCAAAGAAGATCTAACAACCGCTTTACGTTCTTCGGCATGAGTAGCAACAGAGGTTATCTTGCCAACCGATTTAGACCTGAACAGTGGCACCCAGAAAACTATCGCCAGTACCGCTGGAATAATCCAAACAGCAAGAGATCCTCGCCAACCGCCCAACAAATCAGAAGACGGAACTGCAATAGCGGCAGCGAAGCTAGCTGAGATAGCAAGCAGTGTTACATAAACGCCAGTAATGAGTTCTATACGATCAGGGAACTGTTCCCTCACAATTGTCGGAATCAATACGTTAGCAATAGCAATTGCCAAACCAATGATTATGGTGCTTGTCATCAACGCAGGGAATCCCCCGATAAGCCTTGTTGCCATAGCTACGCTCAGAACAATAAGCACATACATCATTGCTTTGTTTAGTGTGAATCTTTTGACTAGAGCTGGGCTAAGGAAAGCTCCAAGACCGAAGCAAACAATCGGCAATGAGGTCATCAAGCTGACCTGGAATAGAGTCAGAAACTCAGTTCTAATAAGTTCCTCAACCAAAGGACCAATAGAGGCCACAGGAGGTCTGATAGCTAGGGAAATGAAAACCAAAGAAAGCAGAGCCCAAACGGAATACTTAGCAGCCTTCATTAACTTCTTCCCCTGTTAACCACGAGGCTAACAAGTCTCTCTAGAGCGAAATGAGAGTCTTTCTCTCCGCCTTTTACTGCATAATCAGTTTCAGCAATTGCGTGAATGACTCTCGCTAGACCATCTTCTGTCCAGCCAGATGTTGCTTGACGGACTTTAGTAAACAGCCAATCGGGAATGCCCATATTGGCAGCGGTTGCCTTAGGGTTTCCATAGATCTTCGCAAGCTGATTGATCTTTCTACTGAAGGCATTAACCATGACCACTGGCTCTAAGCCTTGGTCAAGAGCGTGTCTCAGCAAGAGAAGTGCTTGAGCTCCCTGCCCGTCGAAAGCTGCGTCAGCAACTTTGTATACAGTGGTCTCTAGTCGTCCACCAAAATACTTCTCAACAATTTCAACGGTGATGTCTCCCGCGTCGTCCAACTGAAGTTGAGATGCAGCAGCTGCAAGTTCTTCATAGTCAGTACTGAAGATATCGACCAACGCTTGAGCCGCAGCCTTTTGAATCTTTCTCCCCTTGGCTATGAACTCATTCTCAACAAAAGTGATCTTGTCTGCTTCTTTGTTTGTATCAGTGCAGGTGGCTTCAACAAAAGCATCATTAGCCCGCAGAGTCTCAAGTAACTTCTTGCCACGGACAGATTTGCCATTGTGTCTAAAGACAACTACTGCATCTTCAGATGGCTGATTTAGGTATTCAACACCGTCTGTGATGAGTGCATCTGTGCATCTCTCGACTCCGTCAATTACAACAAGCTTGGAATCTCCGAATAATCCAGCGCTAGCCAAATCAAAGATCTGTCCCGCAACATAATCAGCACCGCTAATCTCAACAACTTCAAGGTCCTGGTTTTTAGCTTTTAGCTCTGCCTTTACTGCCTTGATAGCTCTATCAGCAAAGAAGTCTTGAGGTCCAGATACAAGAATGACCGGCGCCGGCTTCACTGCACGCCACGGGACTACTCTTGCTGGACTCACCTGTAAAGCCTAACTTCTACCAGCGATAGAGACCTCTAGCCCAGAGCTGGACTCCGAAATGCCTATTGCCCCCATTTCATCAGTTCTCAGCACTTGTGTTCCACTGAAATTCAGCAGGTCAAGAGTTCTTCTTGTTGGATGCCCATAGGAGTTATCTTTACCCACAGAGATAAGCGCTATATCTGCGGAGATTGCTTCATAAACTTCAGGTGCTTGATCTCCTGAGCCATGATGAGCCACTTTCACAATGACCATTCTTGACCCGAAACCCGATTCAAACAGATTCCTATAGTCAGAACCCATCCGCAGTTGCGCTCTTTCACCAGAATCCGCCAAGGCGAATAGAGAAACATTCGCACTCTCCCAATACATCGAGGTACTGGCATCATTACTATCTTCAGCATCAGTTGCACCTCGACTAGGAGCAAGAACTAACCACTTGTAATCACCCAGTTGCCCACTCATGCCCTTTTCAGTTTTCACCATTGGCACTTTCCTAGCTTCAAGGATGTCCTGAGTAATGTTCGCTCCTGGTCGGTCATCAGCAAACGGAGTGATTAGTGCCGTAACTACTTCTCTTCCCGTGATTGCACCTAGAACTCCGCCAACGTGATCCATGTCGTAGTGAGTTAGCACTAGAAGATCTATCTTGTTGATTCCCAACCCAGTAAGGCACTCATCTATTGCTGGATCTTCCCGGCCAACATCAATCAAAGCAACTTCCCCTTGAGATCTAATCACCAGAGCGTCACCCTGCCCTACATCGCAATTCACTATTGAGTAGTCCTTCTTATAGAAGTCACCACGCTGGATAGCAATAGAAGAACTTTGTGCAAAGAACGACAGCAGGATCAACGCAACGATTAATCCAGCAGTTCTTTTTAGAACAAGCTTCTTACTACTCAGATAAGCCCAGATAGCAAGAACCAAGATGATAGCTAACCCAATTCCAAATACACCTTCAACCCAACTGATGCTTGCCGAAGGAGCATTTGCGAATCTCTCAGCAACAAACAGAATCACTGCTGCGGGATAGGAAGCGATAAGACACAGTCCAGCGGAGAGAAAAGGAAAAATCGGAGCCGCCAGACAAGAAAGTAAGCCAATCACTGTTATCGGTGCAACCAATGGCTCAGCCAGCACGTTGGCAATAATCGAATAGACCGGTATGGATGGCTGAAGAAACAACAGAACGGGAAGACATGCAATCTGAGCCGAGAGCGATACAGAAACAACGATCGCCAACCAAAGTGGCATCCTCTTTTGAAGAAGCTCAACTAGCTTTGGTGCAAGCACCAAAAGTCCCAAAGTTGCTAGAGCAGACAGAGCAAAGCCAAAGTCCATGGATAGCTTTGGCTCATGTATCAACAGAATGACCACTGCTAAAGAAAGCGCTTCGAGTGGAGGAACTCTTCTTCCAAGTAAAAACCCAACAAGAACAGCACCAACCATCACACTTGCTCTCAGCACACTTGGCTCAGGGCCGACAAGCCCTAGGTAAGCAAAGATAACAGCGAAGCTCAGAGAAAGCCTTATCGATCTTCTTATCGGCAGAAGATTTAGCAACAGGGCCGATCCTGCCAAAACAATCGCACAGTTTGTCCCGCTAACTGCTGACAGATGAGTCAGCGAAACAACTTTCAAGTGCTCAAGCGATTCACTAGACAACTTTGAATCATCCCCAATAGTGAGCCCGGCAACAAGAGCAGCTGAGTCAGGACTTACGCCAGAAAGGTTAGTGAGAAATGACTGCCGCATATCCCCTAATGGATCGAAGACATCAACTTGTTTCGCATTCAACAGTGATTTGAGGTTTGCAGTGAAGTCTTCATTGTTTTTGAATGCTGGCCTAACCGAGATAACAGCCTTGACTTCAGTTCCAGTAACTAACTCCGAGATCTCCTCCCCTCCAGTGAGAGAACCGGCCTTCCCTGCTAATGGCCCATCCGAGGTGACACTTATCAAGGTGCTGAATTTTTCTTGACCTGCAAATCCTTTTGCTTTGCTTGGGGCTTCAAGAACATTGGCTGTGACAGTTAGCGTTGACCTGTTTTCAATTACCTTCTGGAAACTTTCTGGAGCAAGGTTAGGTTGAATGAGGTTTACGAACACTGCAGCCACTGCCCAACCAGCAACGGCAGCAAAGCGGAGAATCACAGAGTCACGAGGTCTTTGACTGAAGCGAACAACTTATCTCCAATGCCTGCCACATTGAGGAGATCCTCTTTAGCCTTGAAACCACCATTGGCAGTTCGCCAATCAACTATGCGTCCAGCAAGAGCAGGTCCAACACCTGGCAAATCTTCTAACTGAGAAGACGATGCTTGGTTCAGTGAAATGAGCGTTGAAGATAGCGCACCTTCATACACGGCACCACTTGATTCAGATGAGACCACTAGTTGTTCACCATCATTGAGTGCTCTAGCCATGTTCACGCTTGCTTGATTTGCCTTGTCAGTGAATCCGCCAGCAGCTAGGACAGCGTCGTACACACGAGTGCCTGAATCTAGTTGATAGATACCCGGTGACTTGACCGACCCTGCAACATGAACATAGATCTTGGGAGATTCAATATTTGAGTTCTGCTCATTGGGTTCTGAAGGCTTACTTATCTTGACAGTGTTGTCTTGGCCTAAGCCTGAACTAAAGACGTAGGTGCCAAAAGCAGCAACTGCTATAAGGGTTATTGTTACTTTCAGCGCTCTCGGGCTGAACTCAGCTAGAACTTCTTTTATCCATAACAGCATGGAAGAAAACTAAATTGAGAAGCTCTTGCTTACATTTCAGTCAAGCCTGTTTGTTGAGAACTAACCCTTGGTGACTATGTTGATAAGTTTCGGGGTTCTGATGATGACCTTAACTATTTCTCGACCATCAATAGCTTTCTGAACTACCGGCGAGGCATCTGCTGCTGCTTGAAGATCAGCTTCACTTGCGTCAACTGATACTTCGCAGGTGTCTCTTAGCTTTCCATCAACTTGAAGAACAGCAGTTGTTGTGCTCTCAACCAATAGTGATTCATCAGCTTCAGGAAGAAGAGCTAGAGCAACTCCTGGCTTGTGACCGAGAATCTCCCACATCTCTTCTGCCATGAAAGGAGCAAACAATGAAAGAGCCTTAGCAACAGTTTCTGCCGCTTCTCTGACCGCAGGGTCAGTAGGCCCAGGCTTACCGTCAATAGCCTTCCGAACAGCGTTCACAAGTTCCATAAGCTTGGCAACACCGACGTTGAACTTGAAGTTCTCAATGTTGGTTCCAAAATCTCTAAGGAATGAGTGAGTTGCTTTTCTAAGTTCTTTATCTCCTGTTGAGTAATCAACACCAACAGGAACCTGAACATCATTAGCTAATCTCCAGCAACGAGCCAGGAACTTACCTGATCCTGATGGTGAAACATCTGCCCAGTCAATGTCATCCTCAGGAGGACCAGCAAAAGCCATAGTCAAACGAATAGCGTCTGCACCATGCTCATCTAGTTGATCTCCTAGTTTGACTAGGTTTCCCCTTGATTTACTCATAGCTGAACCATTCATCAAAACCATTCCCTGATTCAACAACTTGGTGAATGGTTCTGAGAAGTCAACATAGCCAAGGTCTTGTAAGACCTTGGTGAAGAAGCGTGCATAAAGAAGGTGCAGGATGGCGTGAGTTACTCCACCGACATACTGATCGACAGGTGCCCACTCGCGAGCTTCTTCCTTGTTGAAAGCCTCAGTCTCACTGTTTGGAGATAAATAACGAAGGAAGTACCAAGAAGAGTCAACAAAGGTATCCATGGTGTCGGTGTCGCGCTTAGCAGGCTTACCGCAACTAGGACAAGGAACATTCACCCAGTCTTCAGCTCCACCTAGAGGAGAAGTTCCCTTAGGCGTTAGATCTAGTCCTTCAGCTGAAGGAAGTTCAATAGGAAGTTGATCTTGAGGAACAGGTACCTCACCACAAGCATCACAGTGCACGATAGGGATAGGGGTTCCCCAATATCTTTGCCGAGAGATAAGCCAGTCACGCAATCTAAAGTTCTTAGCTGCTTTGCCGCGACCTTCTTTTTCCAACAAAGCAGTCATCTTAGAGATGGCTTCGGTCTTTGACAAACCATTCAAGATGTCAGAGTTCACTAGAACTCCTTCACCGGTAGTTGCAATACCGGTCGCAGCAGCATCCTCTTCACCAGTGTCAACAACAGTTATAACTGGAAGGCCTAGTGTTCTAGCAAAATCTAGATCTCTTTGATCGTGAGCAGGAACAGCCATGATGGCACCGGTTCCATAATCGGCAAGAACATAATCTGAAATCCAGATAGGAATAGTTTCACCGTTAGCAGGGTTGATTGCTACTCGACCAGAATCTAAACCGGTCTTAGGTCTATCGGTAGCTAGACGCTCAATGTCATTCGACTTCTTTACTTCATCTAAGTAGTTCTGGAAAGCCATGCGAACTTCAGGTGTTGAACCTGAAACTAGTTCAGCAGCTAGATCGCTATCGACAGCAACCACCATAAATGTTGCACCATACAAAGTATCTGGACGTGTTGTGTAAACAGTTATCGGTTCTGTTCTACCTTCAACCTGGAAATCAACTTCTGCTCCGTAGCTTCTACCAATCCAGTTACGCTGCATTGAGAGAACCTTAGAAGGCCAGTTACCTTCAAGTAATGAAAGATCATCAAGCAAACGGTCTGCATACTCAGTTACCTTGAAGAACCACTGAGTCAGAGCCTTCTTAGTTACTAGTGAGTCACATCTCTCACAAGCGCCACCAACAACTTGTTCATTAGCCAGAACTGTCTGACAGGAAGGACACCAGTTGACCATTGAGTTCTTGCGGTATGCCAAACCTTTTTTATAGAACTCTAGGAACAACCACTGGTTCCAGCGGTAGTAAATAGGATCACAGGTTCGAATAATCCTGTCCCAGTCAAAAGAACAGGCATACCTTCTCATTGAAGCTTTGTGAATCTCGATGTTGTCGTAAGTCCAAGCCCGAGGATCAAGGTTTCTCTTGATGGCAGCGTTCTCAGCTGGCAGACCGAAAGCATCCCAACCAATTGGGTGCATAACGTTGTAACCCTTTTGAATCCAGTACCTAGCAATAACATCGCCTAGGGCATAAGCCTCAGCGTGACCCATGTGTAGGTCCCCTGAAGGGTAAGGGAACATGTCCAAGACATACTTCTTAGGACGAGTGTCCCCTTTATTACCTGAAGCAAAAGGACGCAGCTCATCCCATACCGGAAGCCATTTTTCTTGGATGGCAGATACATCCGGCCCAGTTGGTTCGTTGCGTGTCTCGTTCATGTTCTCAATTCAACTTATTTACTAAGCCTTTAGGTTACCAAACCAATAAATGACTAGGGCTCAACCCCGAGGGCAGTTAGTAGAGCCTTAGCCTTGAGCTTGGTCTCTTCCAATTCAGCCAAAGCATCAGAATCTATGGTTATTCCCCCACCAATACCCAAAGATGCCTTTCCTTCTTCAAAGACCAGCGTTCTTATAGTCATTCCTAGATCTGCAGCACCTTTATAAGAGATGTAACCAAAGCAGCCACTGTATATACCTCTAGGACCTTGCTCTAACTCAGAAAGTATCTCCATGGCTCTAATCTTCGGAGCTCCAGTCATTGACCCAGCTGGGAATGAGGCTCTAATGGCATCAAATACATCAAGTCCTGGCTTGAGCCTTGCCTCAATGGTGCTAACCAGCTGATGGACAGATGCATAGCTCTCAACATCAAACAATTTAGAAACAATCACATCGTGAGACTCAGACACTTTGCCCAGATCGTTTCTCATGAGATCAACAATCATTAGGTTCTCAGCACGTTCTTTTTCATTAGTTCTGAGTTCTTCAATGAGACGCATATCTTCTGCCTCATCAGCAGATCTCTTCCTAGTTCCCTTGATTGGTTTAGAAGAAACTAGTCCTGATTCGTGAACTCTTAGGAACTGTTCTGGAGATGAACTGACAATAGAAACATCGCCGAATCGCATGTATGAACTGTATGGAGCAGGATTAGCCTGACGAAGAGACAGAAACACAGAGTAAGGGTTTGTTTCTGTTTCCACAGTTAGTTGATTAGTTAGACATAGTTGATAAGCATCACCCTTCGCAATGCTTGCCTTAGCGCTCTCGATTAGCTCTAGGTATATCTCATCGCTGTGTCTCGAAGTGATTCCTGTAACAGGCTGAATCTTGTTCTTGGAACGATATACGGCACTCTCTCCGCCCATGAGAGCAAGTCTTAGTAAGGCAGAGTCTCTAAAGAGGATGAACTCTTTCTCTGTTTTAAAAAGTCCTAGAAAGTAAGCAGAGGAACTGTTGTGATCTAAAACAATGGCTCGCTCAACCACCATGAACACAGCTTCACCCTCATAGCTGTATGCACCCACTACACCAGGTCTGAAATCAAACGGAACATCGGTTAGGTCATTCTCAATAGAGGCTGAAAGTTCTTCTAGGGTTTTCTTTAGTTCACTTTCAGAAACTAAGCGGCTAGCTGCCCCCATAACGCTGAATCGGTTGTTGAGGTTACTCTCACGATCCAACAGAAAAGCGTATTCGTCTTGGATATGCAAGGTAATAAAGACATCGGGCATGCTTATACGCGAGGGTAACTCGCTACAGAACAGACGCAAACCCAATTACCTAACTCATCAACATTGAAACCAACTACTTATAGATTAGAGCCATGCAGTCTTACATCTTCGAAGAAGGCTCTCTTACCCTCAAAGAGAGCCACGAAAAGGTGCTGGTTGCTGACTCTTTTCTCGTTGAAGATGGCAAGGTCCGCTCCTACCAGTTACACCAAGACAGGTTTCAAAGAGGTATTAGAGATAAAGCACCTGAACTAGAAGACTCACTTGAGCCCTTCCTAAGCCAAGCTCTAGCACTTATCCCACGAACTGGAAGATACTTCCCAAGAATTGAAATCCAAGAAGGTCCAGTTTTTGTCTTCATGCTGAGAGAAGCACCTGAGCAACTAGGGCCAGCCACTCTTTGGACCTATCCCTATCCAGATCCTCGCAAAGACCTGAGCACTAAAGGACCTGAACTAGCAACCGGTGTTGAACTTAGAGATCTAGCTCAAGCGCAAGGAGCAGATGAAGCAATTCTTCTCAATGAACATGGCGAAATAAGTGAAGGTGCTCTTTCTTCACTGGTCTGGTGGCGAGGAGATGTGCTATGTGCTCCAGGTAATGAGATACCTTGGCTTGAATCAGTTACGAGAACTGAGATATTCCAAATAGCTGAGTCCATGGGAATCAAAACAAGATTTGAGCATGCAATCCCCGAAGAACTGATCGGACTTGAACTATGGCTGCTGTCTTCTCTGCAAGGAATTAGAACAGTGAAGAGCTGGGTTGGGGTGAGCGATAACTTTGCTCAGGGACAGAATGTGACCTCTTTTGAGAAGCGAATGAAGTTATTGGCAAGTGCTCTGCCATAACTTAGTGAACACTGCCAAGATTAGAGTGTGAACGAATTCATTGATTGGCTGAACACCAGCGTTCAAAACTTTGATCCGTTATGGAGAAACGTTATCGCTGGCTTGGCAATCATGCTCGAAACTAGTATTTTCATTGGACTTATAGTTCCAGGCGACACTGTTGTCCTAGCAGCCGGAACCCTGATTCAAGACTGGGGCGATTATGGGCTCTTGTTTTTAGCAGTAATGGTCGGATCGTTCTTCGGAGAATCAATCGGTTTCTGGATTGGCCGAGTTTTCGGTGTTCGCATCCGGGCAAGCAAAATGGGGCAGCGCATAGCCCCACATATTTGGCATCGAGCAGACACTTTTGTTGAGTCCAAAGGAGGCATAGCAATTGCTATGTCTAGGTTCTTACCTGTCCTGCACTCTGTTGTTCCAGTAACAGCAGGAATGAGCAAGATGACATACAAAACATTCATCATTTGGACAGTTAGCGCCTGCGCTCTATGGTCAGCTATTTACCTTGGTATTGGCTGGTTCGCACGAGGTGCATCTGAGGCTGTGAATCAGTTCAAGTTCGGTGGAGTAATCATCATTGCCATCATCGTTGCCTTCCTAGTGCTATCGGCTCTATTGAAGAAAAGACTAGACAAATCAGCTACTGCAATGATTGATGATGCAGAGAAGGCCAAGGTAAGAGCTAAGAAGATTCGTGAAGCTGAGATGAAAAGACCAAACCTTTAATGTGCGGAAGAACTGTTGTTGCTAGATCTATCGGCGAACTGGTTACTCTCTTTGACATTGACGATGTGATTGGTGAACAACCAGGTATTACCTACAACAATCCGCCTTCACTTCCCGCATCAATCATTGTTGACCGAGTTCTCAAAGAGAACGAGGGAGATCACGCGGGAGAACTCAGAAGACAACTTCACTCAGCTAGATGGGGCCTTATCCCTAAGAACTCTCAAGGACCAGCAAACACTCCCCTTCACAACAACGCCCGTATTGAAACTGTTCTTCAGAAACCCACCTTTAGAAACGCTGTGCTAAGACAACACTGCGTAATGCCAGTATCGGGTTACTACGAGTGGCAAATCAAGGAAGACGGTTCTAAACAACCTTTCTACATCAACGCAGGTGACCAAGGCATGCTTGCTCTAGCTGGTATCTATGACTGGTGGCTAGATCCTTCAAAGAAGCCTGATGACCCTTCAAGATGGCTTCTATCCTTTGCCATCCTCACTAAAGATGCAGCAGAGCCTTTAGCCCCTATTCATGAAAGAAACCCAATCCTCTTATCTTCTTCGTCTCTGGCTGAATGGTTAGACCCAGACAACCTTGAAGACCCTGAGAACACAACTCAAGATCTACTCAATGAATTAGCTAACGAATCAGATGAGATTGCAGGACAGGTCGAGTTCTGGGAGGTAAGCGCAGATGCTGGGAATGTAAGGAACAACTCACCTGCTCTTATCCAGGTTAGTGCTTCTTAGAGACCAAGAGCCTAGTCAAGTAGCGCTAAATAAATGGCTGTTAGGCTGGAATTAACTTCCAAGTAAAGGATCTGGCTGACATGAAGACACTATTCAAATCCTCTTTATACCTTGCTCTAGTATCTGTTCTGTTTGGATCGAGCATCTCTGCTTCTGCAGGATCGCAGCTACCAACAGAAGACTCATCAAATGTTTCTTCTGTGAGCCAAGAGATTACTGCTTCCCCTGCAAACACTGTTACCTACACAACAGCTGAGGTAGCAACTAGGAATACAAAAACTAACTGTTGGACCATCGTTAGCGGCAGTGTCTACAACCTAACTTCTTACATAAACTCCCACCCAGGTGGAGTCTCTGCTATCTCTCAACTTTGTGGAAAAGATGGCACAGCAACATTCAACGGCCAACACATGGGAGACTCCTCTCCAATCTCAAGACTTGCAACTCTCAAGATTGGAACACACATTGCTAACGCAACTTCATGCACCTCTGGCTCTTATCTAGAGAATTCAACTAAGCGTTGCGTTATTGCACCTGTCGGCTACTTTGTGAGTGCTTCATCTGCCTCTGCTGGACAAACATTCGCTAACCCTTGCCCTCTAGGTTCATTCACTTCTAATCAAGGATCTGTTGAGTGCCAACTGGCTCCTATTGGTTCCTATGTGGACCTAACTTCACAGTCTTCTGCCAAGCCATGTCCTGAAGGTCAAACAACGGATCAAACAGGAAGTGTCTCCATAGATTCGTGCTACACACCCATTGTGTTTATTGAATGTGAAATCGGTTCTTACTTCAATGAGGAAACTGTTAGCTGTGAGCTAGCGCCTAAAGGCTACTACGTGGACACAAGAGGAGCTTCAGCTCCTATAATCTGCGATGTAGGAACCTTCTCTTCAGAATTAGGCTCTTCTTCTTGTTCACATGCACAACCTGGAACTTACGTTGACACTCAAGGAGCAGTTGCTTCAACCGCTTGTTCAGTTGGCACTTACTCCCCTGTATCAGGATCGGATAGGTGCATAGTTGCACCGATAGGTTTCTATGTTTCACAAACAGAACAGACCAGTGCTGAAGCCTGCCCAGCAGGCAAGACAACTGATTCCCCAGGAGCAACCTCAATTGAAGACTGCTTTACTCCTCAAGTGTTTATCGACTGTGACCCTGGTTACTTCTTCAGCGATAGAACAGGTGAATGCCTGCCCGCTCCAGCTGGTTCATATGTAGATTTGGCAGGTGCTACAGCTGCAACCAAATGCCCTGCAGGAACATACTCTTCAGTAACAGGATCTCTTTCCTGCCAACTAACGACCTTTGGTTACTTCACAGCTACCGAAGGCTCAGTTCAAGCAACACCTTGTGCACCTGGTTCTCTATCAAAGATTGAAGGAGCTAGCTCATGTGAACTAGTACCTGCTGGCTACTTCACAAGCGAACCAGCATCTAGTAACGCCTTGCCGTGCCCGCAAGGCTTCTTCTCAGCCAATGAAGGCTCAGCAGCATGCACACCTGCACCAGCTGGTTATTCAGTTCCTGAAGAAGGCTCAAGTGAAGCACTGCCATGTGAACCAGGAAGATTCTCCTCAGAAGAAGGAATGGTTGATTGTGAACAGGCTCCTGCTGGTTACTTTGTATCCACAACAGCTGCAACACAAGCAATTCCATGCTCTAAAGGTTTCTTTGCTGCAAGCGAAGGATCAGTTAGCTGTATGAAAGCACCTAGAGGCTTCTATGTCTCAACAGTTGCAGCTACCAAAGCCACCATGTGCTCTAAAGGACTAACAACAGCTTCAACAGGAGCAACCTCGTCTACCTCTTGTTACAAGCCAATAGTTCAGGTCCTAACGGGATTCAAAGCGCCTACTGCTCTAAAGTACAGCGCTAAGACCAACTTGATTGCAACTACAACTGCAAAGGCAGTAACAAGTTTCAAAACAACAGGACCATGTTCAGCCAAGATCATCACACTGACCACCAAGGTCAAGGGTAAGAACGTATCAAGCAAAGTACTCTCAGTTACTGCAGGTAAAACAGCAGGAACATGCAAGATAGTTCAAACCGCACCTGAAGTAGGCAAATACGCAGCCTTCACAAAGACCACAAGCATAAAGATCAGTAAAACTGGAAGGTAGAAGCACTTCCGTTCAAAACCCTCGCTAGAGACTCATAATCGCGACTCGTTGTATAGGGCAGCAGCGACGCCTAACAAAAAACAGTTACCAGTTACGCACTCTGTGATGAACACCATACTTGAGTATCCAGAAGGAAGCCACAACAACCAGACCGAGGGACGCCCATACCCATTCAATTAGATTTATAGACCCGAGGCCATAAAGGTACCAAACAGCAGCGATACGAACGACAATTGCGACTGTTACAGACCAGACAAAGTAGAGCATTGGCGGTTGACTTCGCATGATTAGGGTCACAACGAA
>Ga0208597_1000327_pt1 | contig 18619 bp, 14 predicted proteins | sample LakMenEpi05May12_FD_150673 | JGI IMG/M metagenome (GOLD analysis project Ga0208597, IMG submission 150673) | Freshwater microbial communities from Lake Mendota, WI - 05MAY2012 deep hole epilimnion (SPAdes) | ecosystem: Environmental > Aquatic > Freshwater > Lake > Epilimnion/Euphotic zone ...
ACGGGTGCCATTGCAAAACAAAATACACAACCAAGTGTCCAACCAACAACTAGTATTAAAGAAGTTATTATAGCAATCTCCAAAAGCAGGATGGGCGCAACCGTTGTCTTAGATGATGCAGGAAATATTGTTGGCATCATTACAGATGGAGATATTCGCCGAATGCTAGAACAACACAACAGTATACAAGAACTTAAAGCAGCTGATATTTTTCATAAACAGCCCATTACAATTTCCTCCGATACATTAGCAATAGAAGCATTTGATCTAATGAAAGCACACGATATTAGTCAGTTGATTGTTGCCGATCAAGGTCAATATAAAGGAATGATTCATATACACGATTTAATGAAAGAGGGGATTTTATAATCTATATCTATGCAAAATAAAAATTACTACGTAGCCATTATGGCTGGAGGTATTGGAAGTCGATTTTGGCCAATGAGTAGGACTGCGCTTCCAAAGCAGTTTTTAGATGTATTGAATACGGGTAAGACATTGGTGCAATGGACTTATGAACGTTATGCAAAATTTATTCCTGCAGAAAATATTTTTATTGTTACTTCCGAAGAGTACGTTGACATTGTGAAAACACAATTGCCGATGCTGCCTATTGATAATATTTTAGCGGAGCCAAGTAAAAAAAATACAGCCCCTTGTATTGCGTATATCTCTTTTAAATTGGCGCAGATGAATCCTGATGCAAAATGTATTGTTGCGCCAAGTGATCATTTAATTTTAGAAGAAGACCGCTTTCAGGCAATTGCTTTAAAAGCCTTGGATTTCGTAGAAAATATTAAAGCATTGGTGACATTAGGCATTCAGCCAACGCATCCCAATACAGGCTATGGTTATATCCAATACGAAGGACTAGAAGTTGCCAAAGAGGTATTTAAAGTCAAAACATTTACTGAAAAACCAGATGTAGAAATTGCTAAATCATTTATAGAAAGTGGTGACTTTTTATGGAACGCGGGAATTTTTGCTTGGAAAATAAGTTCCATCTTAGCTGCCTTCGAAAAGTACCAGCCAGAAATGTATGAATTATTTGATCAAGAGAAAATGCATTTTAATACACCAGCCGAAAAGACTGCGATTCAAAAAATCTACCCACAGTGCACCAATATTTCAATTGACATAGCAATTATGGAGAAAGCAAATAATGTATATGTGATGCCATCTTCATTTGGATGGAGTGATTTAGGTACATGGAATAGCGCTTATGAGAATATGGAGAAAGACTATTTAGGCAATGCAGTGGCTTCTGATAACGTGATTGTAATTGATGCGACAAAATGTATGATCAATTCCCCTAAAGACAAACTAGTGTTAGTTCAGGGATTGGATGACTTTATTGTGATTGATACAAAAGATGTTTTATTGATTTGTAGTAGGGATAAAGAACAGTCTATTAAAGAATATGTAGCCGAAGTAAAGAGGAACAAAGGCGATAAATATATCTAAATTACTTATCTTAGAGAGGTTGGGAGATAGCTTATAAACTTTAATTACCCCCCTCTATGGCCACAATTATAACCGGCACTGGTAGTATTATACCACACCATGTTAAATCTAATCAGGATTTTGTAGCAAACACTTTTTACGATGAGCAAAGTGAATTGATCAAAACTCCTAATCAAGAAATTGTTGAAAAATTTAAAGGCATTACTGGCATCATGGAAAGAAGGTATGCCGATGTTCAAGTCAATACTTCTGACCTAGCCGCTGCTGCAGCTAAATTAGCGATTGAGGATGCAGGGATAGATCCTGAAACGATTGATCAAATTATTGTTGCACATAATTTTGGCGACGTTAAAAATGGAACCATACAATCTGATGCCATTCCTGCAATTGCATCAAGAGTTAAGCATCATTTAGGGATTGTCAATCCAAGCTGTGTGGCTTATGATATTTTGTTTGGCTGCCCTGGGTGGATACAAGGGGTCATTCAAGCAGATTCATTTATTAAATCTGGTATGGCAAAAAGATGTTTAGTCATTGGTGCCGAGACTTTAAGTAGAGTAATTGATGTACACGATAGAGATAGTATGATTTTTAGTGATGGTGCAGGGGCTTGTATTGTAGAACATAGCGAAGATCCTAATCAGGGTATTTTATCCTTTAGTGTTCAAAGCCACTGCAACGAAGAAGCGTATTTTTTATACCTGGGGAAATCCAATCATCCAGAAGCAGATGATGCCACAAGGTATATAAAAATGAAGGGCCGAAAAGTATATGAGTACGCCATTAAGAATGTGCCTATTGCCATGAAGGCCTGTATAGAAAAAGCGGGTGTGGAGATTCAAGAAATAAAAAAATTCTTTCTACATCAAGCCAACGAAAAAATGGATGAGGGTTTTATTAAAGCCTTGTACAAATTATATGATATCAAAGAAATCCCTGCAGATATTATGCCTATGAGTATTCATGAATTAGGCAATAGTTCTGTAGCTACGATTCCAACTTTATATGATTTGGTGCTTAAAGGAAAGTATGCTGAGCATGCATTAAAAAAAGGCGATGTGGTTATTTTTGCCTCTGTTGGAGCTGGAATGAATATCAATGCAATTTGCTATCGACTCTAATTTATTTGTAATACTTTTATTTCATAAAATATTTCTAATAAAAAAAAGGTGCAGTTAGCACCTTTTTTTTATTAATAACCTCTCTGGTTATTCCCCTCGATATAGTTAGTATATGCTTTATTGCAAACTTTATTCCCTCCAGGCGTAGGATAATTACCTGTAAAATACCAGTCACCTGTATTGGTTGGACAACATGCATGCAATCCTTCGATCGTCTGATAAATCACTTCAACAGGAATTTGAATATTATCAGGTGTGATGAGTTGCGCAATTTTATCTGAAATTTCTTCGGTTGTAAATGGCTTATATAGTTCTCTTACCACATTTTGGGTGTGTAGTTCGTTCTTTGCTTCAAGTGATTTTATCTTTTGATACACATCATCCATCACCTGCTCCATGCCTCTTTCTTTCAACAAGGCAATAGCGGCTTTAAATGCAATAAAGTCGCCCATTTTACTCATGTCAATACCATAACAATCGGGATACCTAATTTGAGGTGCAGATGAAACAACAATGATTTTTTTAGGCGAAAGTCTGGATAGCATTCTAATAATACTTTCTTTTAAAGTCGTACCTCTCACTATACTATCATCAATTACCACCAAGCTATCTTCATTTTTACGCACAGTGCCATAAGTAATATCATACACGTGTTGCACCATCTCGTTACGGTTCGAGTCCTCCGTAATAAAGGTTCTTAATTTAACATCTTTAATCGCAATCTTTTCTTGGCGAATCTTTCGATTCACCATTTCATTTAATTTCTCCGCGTCTACATCCTTACCCCAACTTAAAATACGTTCCACTTTAATGGCGTTCAGGTATTCTTCCATGCCTTTTATTAAACCATAAAATGCCACTTCTGCCGTGTTTGGAATATAAGAGAAGATGGTATTCTTTAAATCTTTTTCGATCCTATCTAAAACAATTTTACTTAAATAATGTCCAAGTGCGATACGCTCTCTATAAATTTTCTCATCTCCACCTCTAGAAAAATAAATACGCTCAAAAGAACATGCTCTTCTTTCCTTCGGTGTAATAATTTGTTCAATCGCATACCCGCCTTTATCGTCTACAATCAATGCATTGCCTGGCATCAACTCATGCACTTCGTTCTCGCCTACATTGAATGTAGTGCGAATAGCAGCTCTTTCGCTGGCAGCTACAATCACTTCTCCGTCAATATAATAATAGGCTGGACGAATACCATGTGCATCGCGCATAATAAAACTATATCCATTACCAACTAGTCCACCAATGGTAAAGCCACCATCAAACATTGGGACAGCTTGCTTTAATACTTCCGAAATATTTGGGCTATTGGGATTTTTACTTTCTTCTATTACCAAAAAGTGATGAATCACTTCCATCATAGCTGCTAAGTCACTTTGTTTTTCAAAAGGACCTGGTTCATGCTGAATTGATTTGAATAATTCATCTGTATTAACCAAATTGAAATTACCTGCTAAAGCAAGATTCTTTCCTGGTGCTAAATTTTTCTTAATAAATGGATGGCAAAATTCAACATTGTTTTTGCCTTGTGTGCCATACCTTAAATGTCCTAATAACAATTCACCCATGAATGGCAAATGCCCTTTCATTAATCCTGGATGCTTCGTAATATCAGGCTGTAATTTTTCTAGTTCTTGTATTTCTTGACCCACTTTATAAAAAATATCTGCAATGGGTTGCTGTGCACTACTTCTTAATCTATATAAAAAAGGATTGCCTGCTTCTATATCTAGTTTAACAGTTGCAATCCCTGCGCCATCTTGTCCACGATTGTGTTGTTTCTCCATCAAGAGGTACAACTTATTTAGTCCGTAGGTGACTGATCCTCTATTTTGTAAGTAGTAGGACAATGGTTTTCGTAACCTAATGAATGCTAAGCCACATTCGTGTTTGATTTCGTCGCTCATGATGAAATTTCTAGTATGTTTTTTCCTTTACTATCGCATTTGCCACTTTTGTCCAATCCGTCAATTCTTTACAAGCTTGGAAATCGTTGTCTATAAATACGTAGTAATTAGGGACTCTGTCTTTAAACCATGATTCTAACACTTTTGCTTTTTTCTCCTCTAGTGCCCTTAATGAAACACGGTTATAATCTTCTCTTAAATTTTCTTTATGTGGTTCTGTTCTTTCTTTATAATACACAATACGAACTGTTTTTCTACCTCTATCATCCACATACATTTGTGGTTCGGAGATATCTCCTGGCTTCATATTCTGAATCAAAACCACCATTTCCTTGTCTAACTGATCAAAGTTGATATAAGTAGATCCATCACGACCAGTGACTGCTCCACCACTAAACTTGCTGGATTCATCGTCACTATATTTATTCACTGCTTCACCGAAAGTTGTTTTATTTGCTAAAATCGCTTTCCTAACACTATCTAACAAGTGCTTAGTTTCATTAATTTCATCGATGGTGATTGGTGGAATTCTTAAAATATGCTTTACTACAGCTTCATCCCCAGATCTAGAAATTAATTGGATAATATGATAACCAAATTTAGATTTTACTGGAGCAGAAATTTGACCTTCTTTCAATCTGAAAGATGCCGCCATAAATGCAGGATCAAACTCTCTTACATTTCTATTTAAGCCAAACTGCCCTAAATTTTCTTTTGAACTTGGGTCTTCAGAATACAATTTTACCAATTGTTCAAATTTATTCACGCCGCCTTCTACTTGCTTACGGTATTCTAACATTTGCTGAATCACATACTCTTCGATGTCACGATTTGCTTTAGGATGCATGATGATTTCTGAAATCTGCACTTCACTTTCATACAAAGGCAAACTATCCACTGGGATTTTTGCATAAAAAGATTTTACCTCATTTGGGGTAATCTTTACCTTTTCAATAATTTTATTTTGCATTTCCTCTGCTAAACGTTGTTCTCTAATTAAAAGTCTGAAATCGTCTTTTAATTGAAAGATAGTTCGTCCAGCGACTTCCTCTAAGACTTCCTTAGATCCAAATTGTTGTATGAAATTTCGAATACGTCCATCAATTGCCACTTCAATTTCTTCATCTGTAACTAAAATGGAATCTTTTTCGGCTTGTAATACTAAAGCCTTACGAATCAATTGCCCTTCGATCACCTGACATAGCGATGGCAATTCTATATTTTCTTGACCTTGTGCTTGTCTTTTATAATCTGCAAGTGCATTGTCAACATCGGAGCGTAAAATATATTTATCTCCGACTGTAGCAACAATTTTATCTGCTAAAACTTTTTTGATTTGAGCTGACGCTACGGTAGTCATAGCAATTAAACCTAAGGCAAATAAGATGCGAATTATTTTCATCAAATATGAATTAAGGGGCTAAGTTCCGATAGCTGGGGCAATACCCCAACTATCAAATCTTAATTTTTTTATAAAGTACGTTTAACTTCTTCTTCCTCAAATGCTTCTACGATATCGCCTGGTTTTAAGTCGATAAAGTTTTTGATGGTCAAACCACATTCCATATTGGAAACTACGTCTTTCACATCATCTTTGAAACGCTTCAAGCTTCCTAATTCAGCGGCCTGTCCTTCTCCTCTTGGGAACTCAACAATACCGTCACGAATAATACGAATCTTGCTGTTTCTACTCAACTTGCCATCCAATACATAACATCCGGCAACGGTTGCTTTATCGAATTTGTAGACTTCTCTAACTTCAACGTTGGCCACAATTTTCTCTTGAATTTTTGGTTCCAACATACCTTCCATCGCGCTCTTGATTTCATCAATCGCGTTATAGATAATAGAGTACATTTTAATTTCAACGCCTTCTGTTTCGGCTAAGCGACTTGCTTGCATACTTGGACGAACGTTAAAGCCAATGATGATCGCATCAGATGCAGCAGAAAGTAATACATCAGATTCAGAAATCTGACCCACTCCTTTTAATACGACTCTAATTGCAATTTCCTCGGTAGATAATTTTTGTAAAGAATCACTTAAGGCTTCTACAGAACCATCCACATCACCTTTAATAATGATGTTTAATTCTTTAAAGTTACCTAAAGCCAAACGACGACCAATCTCGTCTAATGTAATATGTTTTCTAGTTCTCAAACCTTGCTCTCTTAATAATTGAGAACGCTTAGTTGCTAATTCTTTTGCTTCTGACTCGTCGTCATATACTTTGAATTTCTCACCAGCTTGTGGTGCACCATTCAAACCTAAAATCACCACAGGGGTAGATGGAGGTGCAACTTCGATACGTTGGTTACGTTCGTTGAACATCGCTTTTACACGACCATAAAACTGGCCTGATAAAATCAAATCTCCCTGACGTAAGGTTCCGTTTTGAACAAGTATGGTAGCCACAAAACCACGACCTTTATCTAAAGAGGCCTCGATAATAGTTCCTGTTCCTTCTCTATTTGGATTGGCTTTTAAATCTAAAATTTCAGATTCTAATAATACCTTTTCTAATAAAGCGTCTACATTCAATCCTTGTTTAGCAGACAATTCTTGGTTTTGGAATTTACCGCCCCAAGCTTCTACTAAAATATTCATTTGAGACAATTGCTCGTATATCTTTTGCGGCTGCGCACCGTCTTTATCAATTTTATTAACTGCAAAAATCATTGGCACATTCGCCGCTTGAGAGTGACTAATGGCCTCTTTAGTTTGAGGCATCACTGCATCATCTGCAGCAACTACGATAATTGCAATATCCGTTACTTTAGCACCACGCGCACGCATGGCTGTAAAGGCTTCGTGACCTGGTGTATCCAAGAAAGTAATGGCTTTACCATTTGGCAAAGTCACTTCGTACGCACCAATATGTTGCGTGATACCACCGGCCTCACCTGCAACCACATTCGCGTTACGGATATAATCTAGTAAAGATGTTTTACCATGATCTACGTGACCCATGATGGTTACAATAGGAGGACGCTCTACTAAATTCGCTTGGTCTTCTGCTTCCTCTTCCTCATCCATTTCTACTACATCTTCTAATCCTACGAATTCAACTTCAAATCCAAATTCACTTGAAACCAATTCAATTACCTCCGCATCTAAACGTTGGTTGATTGAAACCATGATACCCAAGTTCATACACTTGCTAATGATGTCTGCAAAACTTACATCCATCAAGCTCGACAACTCACTCACGGTTACAAATTCTGTTACCTGTAATTTATTATCTTCTCTTTGTTCGTTATTATCATTTTCAGCAGCTTCCTCTCTTCTTTGACGACGATACTTAGATTTCGTGCTTCTACCACGACCACCTTGGCCTGATAATTTCGCTTGTGTTTCCTTGATCTTATCTTGAATTGCTTTCTGATCGATTTCTTTTTGCTCAGCCGTTTGTGGCATATTTCTTCCGCGTGCTCCACCTTGTCCTGGACGTGTTCCATTGTTAGGACGATTACCTTGATAGCCACCGCCTTGTGGACGATTGCCTTGGTAACCACCACCTTGTCCTCCCTGAGGACGATTGCCTTGATAGCCACCACCACCTTGAGTTTGACCAGCTTGTCCTGTTTGACCAGGTTGATTTGGTCTACCTTGAACCGGGATACGCTTACGAACACGTTTTTCTTCCTGGGTTAAAGGTTTTGGTCTAGTATCACTATTGGTAGGCAAATCAATCTTGCCTAAAATTGTTGGACCGGTTAATTTATCTGCTTGGATATTGGTAATGGCACCATGTACATTTTCTGGAGCAATTGAATGGTCTACTGGCGGTGCTTTTGGAGCCGGCTCTGCTTTTTTAGCGGCTGCTTTTGTAGCAGGTGCTTTTGGAGCTGCCTCTTTAGGCGCAGCCTCCTCTGTTTTTTTAGTGGTCTTTTTTGGTCTTGTAGAAGAGTCTATTGTAGAAAGATCAATTTTATTCACCACTTTTGGTGCTTCCACCTCTGGTGTTTCTGCTTTCGCTTTAGCAGGCGCTGCTTTAGCAGGAGCTGGATCTGCTGTCACTTTTGCTGGAGCATCTTCAACCACTGGAGCGGCTGCTTTTGATTTTTCCACAACTGGCGTTTCAGCTACAACTGCTTTTTTTGCTGGAGCAATTTCTTCCTCCGCTTTTTTGCCTTTGTCTGCTATTGCATTTTTTGGCAATTCCACATGGTCTGCCTTATCCTTGGCCACCTTGTCGCTTTGGAATTCAGCCTGCAAAGCATAATACTGACTTTCAGTTAATTTGGCTGTTGGCTTAAGGTCATCCTTAGGAAAACCTTTTGTACTAAGGAATTCAATCAAGGTATCTTGACCGATGTTGAATTCTTTAGCAGCTGCTAACAGTCTTGGTAGTTTCAATTCTGACATTTGAATGTTTTTTGTCTCTTTTTTTTGAACAGAGACGCGTTCCTTTTACAAATATACTTCTATTTAAAGGTTATTCACCTTTAGCAAACTCTTCTGTCAAGACACGGCGGACTTCCGCAATGGTCTCTACTTCTAAGTCAGTTCTTTTTTCTAATTCTTCTGCGCTAAGTTTCAATACACTTCTTCCTGTATCACAACCAACACGCTTAAACTCATCGATGATCCATGCTTCAATCTCATCGCTAAATTCATCTAAATCGATATCAAACTCATCTACAATTTCTTCATCTTCACGATACACGTCTAATTCATAGCCTGTTAATTCAGAAGCCAATTTGATGTTCACCCCACGACGACCAATTGCTAAAGAAACTTGATCTGATTGTAAGTAAACTTCTGCACGCTTACGTTCAGCATCAATATTCATATAGCTGATTTTTGAAGGTGTCAATGAACGTTGAATTAATAATTGTGTATTGGTTGTAAAATTAATAACATCAATATTTTCATTCTTTAACTCTCTCACAATACCATGAATACGAGAACCTTTCATACCCACACAAGCGCCCACTGGATCAATACGATCATCGAATGATTCAACAGCAACTTTAGCACGCTCACCTGGCTCACGAACAATTTTCTTAATGGTAATCAAACCATCAAAAATTTCTGGTACTTCTATTTCTAATAATTTTGCTAAGAATAATGGACTTGTTCTAGACAAGATAATTACAGGTGAATTATTTTTCATATCCACTCTTGCAATCACCGCTCTGATTGTTTCTCCTTTCTTGAAAAAATCCTGAGGGATTTGTTCTGTTTTTGGAAGAATCAATTCATTGCCTTCTTCGTCTAATAACAAAACTTCTTTCTTCCAAACCTGATAAATTTCAGCATTGATGATTTCACCAATTCTATCAGAATATTTTTTAACTAAAACGTTTTTCTTTAAATCGTTGATACGAGATGCCAAGGTCTGCTTTGCAGCCAAGATAGCACGACGTCCAAAATCATAAATATTCACTTCTTCTAATAATTCCTCACCTATCTCAAAGTCAGGCTCTATCTTGATTGCGTCAGAGTAAGAAACTTCTGCTAAAGGATTGTCAACATCATCATCAGGTCGAATTTCACGACGGCGAATGATTTCCAAGTCACCTTTTTCTGCGTTTACGATTACGTCGAAGTTTTCATCGCTACCATATTTTTTTCTCAATAAGGTTTTGAATACATCTTCTACCACTTTCATCATCGTAGGACGATCTATATTTTCAGCGTCTTTAAACTCCGCGAAAGCTTCAATTAAATTTATACTTGCCATAACATCATTTTTTTATCAAGCGATCAAGCTTGAGATTTGTTAAAATTGAATTTGTACTATAGTTGATTTTATATTATCAAATGGAATAAGCATGGATTCTTGGGTTGCCTTTTTCCCTTTTCCAGCTGTCCACTCTATTAAAATATCCTTGTCAGTGACTTCTTTCATCACGCCCGTAAAAACAGATTCATCGTTCAATATCACTTCTACGGTACGTCCAATATTTTTTACATATTGTCTGTTTAAAACCAAAGGCTCTTCTACACCAGGTGAAGAAACTTCCAATGCAAAATCACCTTCTGGGAACCATGCAGCTTCTTCGATGGCCTTATACAATCTCCTATTAAAAGAAGTGCATTGTTTGATAGGCAATCCTTGGTCGCCATCAATATAGACTCTTATTATATGACCAGGCTTTACTTTGATATGCACCAAAAAATAGCTTGGATCCTCTTGTAAAAAAGGCTCTAATAAGGTGTGAATCCTGTCTTTTAATTCGTTTACTTCCATACTTAAAAAAGAAGAAGGGAACGATTTCGTTCCCTTCATTTCTTTGCTTATTCTAGACCAAAGGTAATAAAAGAGGATGAATTCACCCAATTTTATTCAATCTCATCGTATTTTTGTGGTATGACCAAGCTATTGATTTACGGATTTCTGATCTATCTATTGTATAAATTGATCTTTAATGTGGTCCTTCCCGTGCGCAAAGGGGTCAAGACTGTTCGCCAAAATATGGAAGAAATGCAACGCAAAATGGCCGAAGCGCAGGGTCAAAACGCCAATTATACTGGATTCAGTAGTCAAAATGCTCCAAAAGAGGCACCAAAAGCAGCCCCAAAAGTTACTAAGGATTCGGTTAAAAAAGACGCCGATTACATTGATTTTGAGGAACTTAAGTAAAATTTACCCTAAGATTTTAGGCAATTCCGTTTCAATGAACATACCCGGCTGCAAATACAATACTTGCAATCCTACCGAAGCCGCTCCTATGATATTGGGCTCATTGTCGTCAATGAACAAGGTTTCAGCAGCAATTAATCCTTCCTGGTCTAAAATATATTGAAAAGAGGCAGGGTCTGGCTTGCGCATCCCCATTTGATGAGAATAATAAGGTTTTTTAAATAGCTTTTCGAAATCCCCGCCTATTTCCCTTTCAAATTGAGGAAGCACATAATCACAATGAATCTGATTGGTATTGGAATATAAGAACATGGGAAATTTTTCTTGATTTGCTTTAATCCATTCCATACTTTCTTTTCTAAATCCAATGAGCAAGGAATTCCAAGCGGATATAATTTGACTATGCCTTAGTGATAAATGATACAATTGATTGAAGCCCTCGCAGAATGCTGTTTCACTGATTAAGCCTTTTTCGATATCGTAAAATAATTGATCACATTGATTGAGTGTAAAATAGTTTTCAAAATTAGGAATACCTAATTGATCAAATTCGTTGTACATTTTTTTAAAGTCAATATCATACAAGACATTACCAAGATCAAAAATGATGTTTTTTATAGGAGTCATAATTGAGAGAACAAAATTAAAAGTTAGCTGAACCGTTTCTATTTGCATACAAATATACAAATAGATTGATTGAAGATGTTTATACAAATTGTATATTTGATACATGCAACAACATCTCGCTCATATTGCTGTGGTAGTTCGTGATTACGATGAAGCCATTCACTATTATACAACCGTACTTGGATTTAAATTAATCGAAGACACCGTATTATCTGAAACCAAAAGATGGGTGATGGTGCAACCAACTGGGGCCAATAATGGTTGTATGTTATTGCTTGCTAAAGCAGCTACACCCGAGCAAGAAAAAGCCATTGGTTACCAAACTGGAGGTCGTGTATTTTTATTTTTATACACCGATGATTTTTATCGCGATTTTGAAAACTATACTGCTAAAGGCGTTGAATTCACCATTCCTCCACATGTCGAAGCATATGGAACCGTTGCGGTCTTTAAAGATTTTTATGGGAATCTTTGGGACTTGATTGAGCCTTCATAGCTGCTGCCATATGCTTGCAAGCAGCGTCTCCTTTATTTAATTCAGTTTGAATATTTGCATGAGAAGCTTCGTCCCTGTTTTGACTGAGTTTAAATACATGCTTTAATTGATCCACCACTATTTCAAAAGAAACAATGGCCTTCATGTTTTGGTGCATGTACATTGGGTCTAAATTTTTTACTTGCGAAGGCGCTTCGGGATCTGTTTCAAATTTTTGTGTCAAGGCAACCAACAAGTCATATAGGTGTTGCTCGTCCTGCATTTCTAATTTGCCAATCGCATGCACTGTTTGGTAATTCCAAGTACTCGCTTGTCCTTGATTCGCATACCAACTAGCACTTACAAATGCAGAGGGTGCCGAAAAAATAACCAATACATTTTTATTCAATTCAAAGGCATTACTATGATCTTGCTTGCGCATAATATGTCCACTGATTGTAACAATATCATTTTGAACATCAATCAACACGGGGATATGCGTTGCAACAGGCAAGCCATTGGCATCCACCCCACAAATAGTTACAAAAGGATTTGCTTGCATAAAGTCAATGACATGCTGATGATTGCTTGCTTTAAAATGCGGTATATCGTACATAGTTAAAAAGTTGAGTAGTGAAAATTAAATGGAAAACATTTATAATTGAATTTCTAATAAATAATAAATTGAATGGGATGTTTTGTATTACAATTAGTGCTAACTAATTAAAGTGGCAATGCAGTTGTAGTTTTAATCTCATCCATCACAAATAAACTATTGATATGCGCCACCATCGGAAGCACTGCTAATTTTTCTTGGTAAAATTGGTTATAAGTTTCTACATCCTTAGTAACCACTTTTAAATAATAATCAAAGCTACCAGAAACCAAACTACAAGAAATGATTTCGTCAAATTTCAAAATGATTTGTTCAAACTCTGCGAAATTATTTTTTGTTTGCTTATCTAATGTAACATGACAAAATACAACCATGCCCAAATCAATTTTTTTACGATTAATCAAAGCCACATAGTTGTCAATGACGCCATCCGCCTCCATTCTTTTGATACGGTCATGGGTAGGACTCACCGAGAGATTAATTTCGACGCTGATATCTTTTAAAGTGGCCAATGCATTTTTTTGCAAAATGCCTAAAATGGCAAGATCGGTTTGGTCTAAGCTCATAATTTAGAATTTGTTAAGCGTAAGAAATTCGGTGAAAAGGCTAATTCTAACTCAAATTTACTGCTAATTTCTATTTATTTTCATTTTTAAAGCATTTTTTACTCTATTTACACATTTTATTAATAATATTTCCTTTTTACAGAACTTTATACAGAAATAAAACTAATACTATGATTATTGGCGTTCCTAAAGAAATTAAGATCCAGGAGTACCGTGTAGGTTTGACTCCTGAAGGTGTGGATGCGTTGTCAAGACAAGGCCATACTGTTTATGTTGAAACCAATGCTGGTGCTGGATCAGGATTTTCTGACGAAGCTTATATAGCAGTGGGTGCTCAAATTTTACCTACTGCAGCCGAAGTGTATGCCATTGCAGAAATGATTGTGAAAGTAAAAGAGCCTTTGGCTGCCGAATATGGATTGATCAAGTCTGGTCAAATTTTATTTACTTATTTCCACTTTGCTGCTTCTAAAGAATTAACAGAGGCGATGATGAAAACGCATGCTGTATGTATTGCCTACGAAACAGTAGAATTACCGGATGGCTCATTGCCATTGTTGGTTCCAATGTCAGAAGTGGCAGGAAGAATGGCAGTGAATGTAGGTGCTTATTATTTAGGTAAGCCTTTTGGTGGTAAAGGAAAATTATTAGGTGGTGTGCCAGGTGTGAAGCCAGCAGAAGTATTGGTGATTGGTGGTGGTATTGTGGGAACACAAGCTGCTAAGATGGCTGCAGGTTTAGGTGCGCATGTAACCATCATGGATACCAACTTAGCTAGACTAAGGTATTTATCGGATGTGATGCCTGCAAACGTGGTAACGCAATATTCTACTTTATTAGCGATCAAAGAAAAATTGCCTACAGTAGACTTATTAATAGGTGCTGTTTTATTACATGGTGCCAAAGCGCCACACTTAGTAAAGCAAGCTGATTTAAAATTAATGGAAGCAGGATCTGTGATTGTAGATGTAGCTGTGGACCAAGGTGGATGTATTGAAACTTGTAAGCCAACCACACACGAAAATCCAGTTTTCACAATTGATAATATCACACACTATTGCGTAGCGAATATGCCAGGTGCTGTGCCTCAAACTAGTACAAGAGCTTTAACACAAGCGACTTTACCATACGCACTTGCCATTGCAAATAAAGGATGGGAAATTGCATGTGCCGAGAATCAAGCATTGGCAAAAGGCTTAAATATTAGAGCAGGAAAGATTTTACACAAGGGTGTGTCTGAAGCGTTCAACGGATAAAATATATTAAGATTGAATCTCTAAGAATTGAATAGAAATGAATATCATTCAAAACTAATTTCAAAAAGTTTTCGATAATTACAAAAAAATACCCTCGCAAATTGCGAGGGTATTTTTATATCCATCTATTTTTTAAATACAAGTACTATTTCCAAACTGTCCAACCTTTCCACCATGTTTGGTTAGGACCAGATGTTGCAACCGCACCTCTGAATGTTACTTTCTCAAAGAATGCATTTTGCAATTTTGAATCTGTGAAAGCACCATTCTTGTTATAGTCTAAATGTACACCGATTCCTAAAGTACCTAAAGTAGTAGCAATATTAGCTGTACTTGTATTTGCATTTGCAAATGGTGTAAAATCTGGATTTAAATAATTGAATGGCTGAATTAATTTTAATACATCTGAAGAAGCTGTAGTTAAAATTGTATTACCAAATGCTGGAGTTGAAAACCACGCAGTTAAACCTGTAATCCCTTCAGCATTTGAAGCATAAGTAGCTGATGATCCAGTAGAGCGAACATAATCAATATTGACTGTGTTACCTGCTAAAGTCGTATTCTTGATTCTAATTGTACTATCCTCAATATTTTTATCAACTGGAACACCTGATGAAGCGTCAAATTGAAATCCTCTATTCCATCCTGCAAAGATTGAATTCATAATAGAAATACCAGTGTTTCTTCTGATATGCGCGCCGCCTCTGTATAAGCTATTACCCTTACCATATACTGGATCAATTCTTGGTCCAATTGCTGTAATATTTGAGAATACTGCAGTTGTTTTAATAGTTGTAGCAGTACCACCACTATTATTGTCTGATTCAAATGCTTCAGAAGTTGAGATATCAGCAATTACTGAATCTCTTAAAATGATACCAAATTGAACGTTACCATTGTAACCATTATCTGTATCAAAATCATCATCCTGAGTCTTGTATGCAATCAAATACTTACAGTTTACTGTACCACCAAACCACTCAAATGCATCATCTTTAGCATAAGTTACTTGAACATGGCTAATAGTTGTACCACGACCAACAGCAGCCATTGTTAAACTATTCAATTCATTATCTGGTTGATAAGCGTAACCAGCATACTCAATTCTTACAAATTGTAATACACCAGAATTATCGTCATCATTACCTGTAGGGAAAGCAGCATCACCAGCACCAGCTAAACCTAAACCTAATTCTGCATCATTCACGCCGCCTTCTACTGAAGTTAATCCAGCTACAGCAGTTCCTTTCCAAGTAAGTGTTGTGTTCACTCTAGCTGTACCTAACAACACTACGCCACCCCAGTCTCCTGATGCAGGATTTTGTGATGCTGAAGTAAATACGATAGGTTTATCAGCAGTACCCCTAGCTATGATTTTTGCACCACGAGTAATAACTAATGCAGCTACATCAGCACCAGATGATTTACCCATTACTTTTGCACCTTCTTGAATTGTCAAAGTAACGCCCTTCATAACATAAACGATACCAGAAAGGTAGTTTACATCCTTTGCAAATAGAGTTGTGTCTTTTGTAATTCTTCCAGATAAAGTAACGGTATTGGATACCACACCTACTGGAGCAACTTCCTTCGTTACTACGAAGATTTCTTTTTCGCCGTCTGTTTCGATCTTTCTACAACCAGTGATGGCTAAAAAAGCGAGAGATAAAATAAATAATTGTTTCATTGTTGTTGTATTTAAAAAAAGTGTTTAATTGTTAATTATAATGAGTAGTTAAGTGTTACGCCAAAAGTGGTACCAAACTTTCTTGAGAATCTAATTGCATCTGAACCTGCACTATATTCCGTATTGCTATTGTTATTTTGGTAGAAAATTTGTCTTTGATTTAAAATATCTGAAATAGTGAATCTAATTTCTGCTTTATTTTCTGCAAACTTTTTACTAATCTGGAAATCCACTAATGCTCTTGGATTTTCAAATACATCTGGAGTAGCAGCACCCGCTTGAAGATCACCCACTAAATAAATTCTTTTACCAACTTGGTTAAACAATACTGTCATATTGAAACCTTTTTCAACTACATCATATAGTAATCCAGTATTGATCAAATAAGGAGATTGTCCTTGTAGAGGTCTGTCTACATTTAAAGCAGCATCTTTGGTTTTTGAATTGATATATGAACCATTTGCTTGTAAAGTAAATCTAGTCGTTAGTTTTTTACGACCTTCTACTTCAAAACCAAAAGCAGTTGCTTTAGAAACGTTTTGGAAAGAGAATAAACTTGCTCCACCAGAGCCTTCATTAAAAATACTCTCAATTGGATTTTCAAAATTCTTATAGAAAACGCCTACTGTAAACAACTCACCAGCGCTAGGGTATAATTCATACCTTAAATCGGTATTGGTTATTTTAGTACGCTTTAAAGATGGATTACCAGCAACTGATGCGTTTAATTCAAAATCATAAATATTCAAAGCAGATAATTCTCTTAATTCAGGACGAATCACAGTCTGAGAACCAGTTAATCTTAAGTTCGCTTTTGGAGTTAATTTAAGTGTAGCATTTACACCTGGTAAGAAATCAGTCACTTTTGAATAAGTGTGTCTAGGGTCCCACTTTTTAACCGAACCAACTAATTGATCAAAATCTTCTACTCTTAATCCCCAAACTACTCTTAAACCATCCGATAATTTATTGTCAAATTGAACATAACCAGCATTTAAAATGGTGTTGGCCATGTATCGGAAGTTTCTATTTTTAATTGCGTCGAAAGCAAATTTGTCATCAGATCCATTACCAAAGTTTTGAGGTACAAAAGCAGAAGTAGGATCTAGTAGTCTTAAAGCAGCATTATCTCTTGGTAAGTATACTGCAAATAATTGTGCATCATACATACGATCTTTAATTTGCAACATATAACCAGCTTTAATGGTTTGTTGCTTTAGTTTTAAAGTCAAATCACCACCACCTGTATAAATATAATCGGATAATGTTTGGAATACACGACTACCAGATTGTTGTGATAAAGTATTAGAAATATTCAATACAAAAGGATCTACGCCATTTGCACTCTTTGTATATAAAAGTCTTCTTTGATCAGGTGTATAAGCATCTAAAATATTGAATGCACCATACCAATTGAACTTTAATTTTTGAGATAAACTATGTTCACCATTTAATTGATTGGTAAAAAATACATTTTGACCAAAAACAAATTCATTACCCTTTACAAGGTCTTGTCTACTATAATCTGTACCCGTTCTTGAATTGTAAGCATTCGCGGTCTTTACATTTATAATGGCCTTATAACTAATTTTATTCAATGGGTTTAAAAACATGGATAATCCAGCAATCGCGCCCAAATTAATATCTTCAATATATTTTTTATCATTCAACTTAGTGACAGGGAAGAAACTTCCATCTGTAAAACCATTTTGATTATTGGAATTATCAAGAAGACGAAATGAATTGGCATAGTTTACGCCAATGATTCCACCGACCTTTTTACCCAAAAAAGTTCCAGAAAATCCACCGTTCATCTGTAAACTCGTGTTTGGTTTAGCGGTAACCATTACTGGTGCCCAGTTATTGGACATTTGTTTTCCAATTCCAATTTTTGAAGCCGCACTTGAAGTGTCAAAATTAGATTTTGTAGAATAACCAGAAGGCAATGATCTTGTTCCATCATCAATACCTAACCAGTCTGTCTTTCCGCCTACATCTTTTAAGAAATCTTTACCTGTAACTTGAGAATTCGCGCTTGTTCCTATTTGTATATTAAAGAAATTTTTTGTTGGGATGTCTTTGGTATTCACTTGAATTAAACCTCCAGCCCACTCACCTGGTAATTCTGGAACGAATGCTTTATTGATAATAATGTTGTCAATAATTTGAGAAGGGAATATATCGAATGAGAAAGTTTTTCTGTCTGGCTCTGTACTAGTTAACAAGATGCCATTCAACATGGCTTGGTTATAACGATCCGCCAAACCTCTTACAATAATGTACTTACCTTCTTGAA
>Ga0208597_1000330_pt1 | contig 18484 bp, 19 predicted proteins | sample LakMenEpi05May12_FD_150673 | JGI IMG/M metagenome (GOLD analysis project Ga0208597, IMG submission 150673) | Freshwater microbial communities from Lake Mendota, WI - 05MAY2012 deep hole epilimnion (SPAdes) | ecosystem: Environmental > Aquatic > Freshwater > Lake > Epilimnion/Euphotic zone ...
GATTTGCGATCTGCCCATCGAATATCTAGCCTGGTTCAAGGAGCGCGGCTTTCCCAAAGACCGTCTCGGTGAGCTACTCTCCGCCGTGTATGACATCAAATCGCATGGCATGGACGCGCTCTTTGATCCAATACGTCAGTCTCATGGCGGACGATCCCCACTCCGCCCGAAACGTCCGAAAAAATTCACCTTCGAGTAAAAAGCCCCAAGCACATCATGATCCGACCATTTTATTCCACTCTCTGCCTCAGCATCGTCTGTGTCATTTTCCCCACCGTTAACCAGGCAGCACCTACTAAGATCGTAGTAGAAGAAGCACAATCTGTGCGCAAGCTCGACGACGGCACGATTCTCGTCGACTTCGGACGCGTCTCTTTTGGCAACATCCACATCTTGTCACCCGGTGAAAATCAGTCCATCACCGTGCACTTCGGCGAGGCCCAAAAGGATCAGCGCATCAATCGCAATCCCGGTGGCACCATTCGCTACATCAAGACCACGGCCGAACTGAAAGGCGACAAAACACTCGTCGCACCGCCAGCTGATAAGCGCAATACGACCTTACCTGCCGCCATTCTCACGCCGAAAGAATGGGGTGTAGTGCTGCCATTTCGCTGGGTAGAAATCGAAGGATGGAAGGGTGAATTTCTCGCAAAAAACATTCAGCGCAATTCCGCCTTCGCCGCGACCTGGGATGATCAAGCCGCCAGCTTTCAGTCCTCGGACAAAACCCTCGATGCCATTTGGGAACTCTGCCGCTACTCGATCAAGGCCACGACTTTTGCTGGAGTCTATGTCGATGGTGACCGCGAGCGCATCCCTTACGAGGCGGATGCTTACCTCAACCAACTCAGCCACTACGCCTGTGATCCAGATCCGCTGATGGCGCGTGATACCTATGATCACCTGATGAAGCAACCCACTTGGCCGACCGAGTGGGCACCGCACATGATTTTCATGGCACATGCCGACTGGATGCAGACCGGAGATCAAGCATGGATCGCTCCGCGTTTTGAAGCCCTGAAAAAGAAAACCCTCTCCGAACGTGCACGCGCCGATGGACTGCTCGTCAGCAATGACAAACAACAAAAGCGCGACGACATTGTCGATTGGCCCACCACCGAGCGCGATGGTTACGTTTTCACTCCCGTCAACACCGTCGTCAATGCCTTCCACCTGCGCGCCTTACAACTCATGAGCGAACTCGCCATCGCTGCTCGCAAGCCCGATGACGCCAAATCCTATCAACAACAATACCAGAAAACCCTCGCTGCTTTTCAAGAAAAACTCATCGACCCGCAAACGGGGATTTTCAAAGATGGTGAACGCACAAAGCACAGCTCCTTACACGCCAATCTTTTCCCGCTCGCCTTCGGACTCGTGCCAGAAAAAAATCGCGATCGCGTTGTCGCATTCATCAAACAACGCGGCATGAGATGCTCAGTCTATGCCGCACAGTATTTGCTCGAAGGACTCTACGAGCAAGGTGAGGCGCAAGCAGCACTCGACCTCATGCTCGCCGATGGCGACCGCAGTTGGAAACACATGCTCAACAGTGGCACCACCATCACTTGGGAAGCATGGGACAACAAATACAAGCCCAATCAAGACTGGAACCACGCCTGGGGCGCTGCACCCGCGAACATTCTGCCCCGCTACATCGCCGGCGTCCGCCCCACCAAACCTGGTTGGTCAGAGATCCTCATCGCACCACAACCCGCCTCACTCACCTCACTCCGCGCCAAAGTCCCTTCCCCACGCGGCCCAGTTCATGTGAAATGGGAAAAATCCACCAACGTCTGGCAAGTCGCACTGCCCCCTGGCGTATCCAGCCGCATCAGCCTTCCTGCCACCGAAAACAGCAAAGCCCTCGTCCAAGGAAAAGTTGTCCCCGCTACCTTTGACCAAGCCAAAGGCCGACTCGTCTTGCAAAATCCTTACAACGGCACTGTGAGCATCACACTGCAAAAGTGAATGAACTACTAGAAACGTCGTAGTTTCCAAAACTGATCGAAGTTCGATGCCAATCGATCCATTTCCAAAAAGACGACCTTCAGTTCATTCAGTTGGTCTTTCAATTTTGCCGGAAAGACGACAAAACGTCTCAACCTCGTGGAGCGTGAGTCTGAATCTCTGTAAAAGCGAATTGATCACGGTCCACACAATGTGCGTAAAAAGGCCTAGTACAATAACAATTAGAGGAAGATGTCGATCAATTGAGCGACTCATCGATGAAGCCACAAGGAACCGCCCCCCCTTACTGGAGAATCAGGATGAAGCTTAGCTCTCGAGCAATCGCGGTGACCTTCTTGTATATTTTGTGTAGGATTGAGTGTCTTTCATATCGACTCCTATTTGTAATTGTCTGCGGTATGCGCTCCAGCCATCCTTAAAAGGAAAACAAAAACGACGGATTTGATGAATTTCATGTGATAATTTTTGCGCATTTTGCGTTTTTTTTGCGTCTAAAGAATTACGGGAAAGAGCGTCATGCGCCAGATTCATCCCGGAATATCCTTGTCAATACGGGTGGCACTCCTTACAAAGTCCTTGTCATGCCGATCGCAACACCTGCTCAATACCGTGCCATGCTGGATGCCGCCCAAAAGGGTGGATACGCTTATCCCGCAATCAATGTAACCAGCATCACCACCATCAACGGTGCTCTGCGCGCGTTTGCCGAAGCAAAGTCTGACGGCATCATCCAAGTCTCAACAGGTGGTGGCGAATTTGCCTCTGGCACCGCTGTGAAGGACGCGGCATTCGGCGCCATCGTGCTCGCCGAGGCCTGCCATTTGCTCGCGGAAAAATACGATGTTCTCATCGCTCTCCACACCGACCACTGCCATCCTGCCAAAGTTGACGGTTTCCTCAAGCCCTTGCTCGAAGCTTCACGCAAGCGCATTGCCGAGGGCAAAGGCCCGTTGTTCCAATCGCACATGTTCGATGGCTCCGTCGTTGACCTCAAGGAGAACCTCGAAATTTCCAAAGCCCTTCTCAAGGAGTGCGCCGAACTCGGCATCATTCTCGAAGTCGAAGCCGGCTGCGTCGGTGGCGAAGAAGACGGTCACGATACCTCGGGCCTGCCAAGCGAAAAACTCTACACCACTCCTGAGGACATGGTGGAAGTGTATGAAGCGCTGCAACCCATCGGTCGTTTCCTTTTCGCCGCGACATTCGGCAACGTGCACGGTGCTTACAAACCCGGTGCAGTGAAACTCAAGCCTACCATCCTTCGCGATGGCCAAAAAGCGGTCATGGACAAACACGGTGACGCAGCAGAAATGGACCTCGTTTTCCACGGTGGCTCCGGCACCTCCAGCGAAGATCTTCAAGAAACGCTTGATTACGGTGTGGTGAAAATGAACATCGACACCGACACGCAATACGCTTTCACCCGCCCGATCGTCACCCACATGTGCGCGAACATCGAAGGCGTGCTGAAAATCGACGGTGAAGTCGGCGACAAAAAACAATACGACCCACGTTCCTATCTGAAAAAAGGCGAACTCGGTCTCAGCCAACGCATGGTGCAAGCCTGCAACGACCTCAAGTCCACCGGCAAGACGATCTACTCCAAAGCGTAATTGCTGAAAAAAAGGCGGGGAAAGTTTTTAGTTTTCAATGTTAAGTCTGAAGACCGAATCCTTTCCTCGCTTTTGTTTTTTCAGACTTAAGACCTTCAGACTTAAGACCTTCAGACTTAAGACCTTCAGACTTAAGACGTAAGACTTGAAAAACAGAACTCAAAAAAATCCCTGGTAATCCGTGGTTAAAAATCCTTTTTTCTCTGAAACGAACGAAACACAAAGGCGCGGAATTCGCGGAGTAAATCGCAAAGATCTTCATGCGAGTTTATGAACCAAAGATGACAACCGTATTGGTGACAAACTTGAACAGAATTTCAGAATTTTCAGAATTGGGTTAAAAACATGGATACTTCATATTTTCTCAAAAAATCTGTTCTATCAGTGTATCAGTGGTCTAAAAAAGCCCTTTTCGCTAAAACTTCTGACCTTGCCAAGTGATGTAGGGTAATTTATCCTATCACGCCATGGCATCGCAGAAAACAGAACAAGAAAATCCCCTCCACAACATCCTCATCAACGTGCTGATCCCGGTGATGGCTCTTAGTTTCATGAGCAAGGATGGCGATAAAATCTGGCACATCGGTGCAGCGAAGGCGATGATCCTCGCGCTCGTACCGCCCCTCGCCTACGGCATCTGGTTTTTCATCAAAACGAAAAAGATGAATACCTTTTCGCTACTCGGCTTGGTATCGGTGCTGCTGACGGGTGGATTGACGCTCTATTTGTGGAACAAAGATGGCACCATCAAGCCCAACGCGGCCCTGCTTTTTGGAATCAAAGAAGCCTGCATTCCTTTCGTTCTCGGACTCGCAGTGTTGTTCTCCTTCCGCAGCAAAAGCCCTTTGCTCAATGCCTTTCTCTACAATGACTCGGTGTTCAATATTCCGGTGATCGAAAAAACAGTTGCCGCAAAGCAAGAGCAAGTAGCCTATCGCAAATTGCTCTGGCAAAGCACCTTGCTTTTCGCGGCATCCTTTTTGGTCAGCACGGTGCTCAATCTCTATCTGGCGATGCATTTCCTCGGAAAACTTGACCACACCGCGCCCGATGCCAAGGAAGTGTACAACGCGCAAGTCGCGAAAATCACCGGCTGGGGATTCCTCGTGATCGGCTTGCCACTGATGGTCTTCCTTGGTTTCACGCTGTGGCATTTGCTGAAAAATCTGCGCCGCATCACTGGACTCGACAACGAAGGCTTGCTCTTGCCGCGCTGATCGCGTTTGCTCGGCGCATGAAATTTCGCCACATCTTCTCACTCGCGTTGGGAGTATTGATCGTTCCGCTATCGGCACGCGAAGCCATGGATCGGCCAAATGTGGTGCTGATCTATCTGGATGACAGCGGTTACGGCGACTACGCGCATCACGGCAATCCAGTCATCGAGACACCCACGATCACCAAGATGGCGATGGGTGGTGCCGAGTTTACCCAATTTTATGTAGCATCCCCCGCCTGCAGTGCATCGCGATATTCGCTGCTCACAGGACGATACCCTGGTCGATCGAAACTAGGAGGCTGGGTCGTCGGGCCCGATAGCAAAAACCATCTGCGCCCTAGCGAAACCACCATCGCCGAGGCATTGAAGAAACGCGGCTACGCCACCGGCATGTTTGGCAAATGGCATCTTGGAAGCCCCAACGCGCAAAACAACATGAGCGCCGAAACGTTGCCGCTGGCGCATGGATTTGATCAATGGATCGGCACCAATGTCTCGCACGACTACGATAACTCGCAATTGCTCCAGTCCGACCCGCAAGGCGATGCGCCGATCAAGGGATACAAGCGATTGGCGATGAACTTGCCCTCAGATCGCGATGCCTCGACCTCGCTCACCGCTCGCTACACGCAAGAAGCCACCAAGTTTATCGAAGCAAACAAAGAGCAGCCATTTTTCGCCTATCTCGCCTACAACCAACCACACCTCGGACTGTATGCCTCCGAAAAATTCACCGGAACCTCGCGCCGTGGCTTGCTCGGCGATGTCATGGCTGAGATCGATGACGCCATCGCACAAGTGCTGCAAAGTATCGAAAAATCAGGAATCACTCGCAATACCTTGGTGATTTTTTCCTCAGACAACGGTCCATGGATTCTCTATCAAAACGTTGCTAAGAATCCCAAATACGGCGAAGCACGACTTCACGTTGGATACGCGCAACCGTTTCGCGATGGCAAAGGCTCCAACTGGGAAGGCGGCCACCGCGTACCAGGCATCTTTTATTGGCCCGGCGTGATCGAACCTCGGCATCAACTCGAACCCGCCAGCACACTCGATGTCTTGCCGACCGTGCTGCGACTTTGCGGAGCTGACGTGCCTAACAACATCGATGGTCGCGATATCCGACCACTGCTCTCACCCACCCGCTTCACACAAGATGTTGCACCCTTTTCCTTTGCCTATTCCGGCGACAACAACCTGCCCAATGCCTATCGCGAAGGACCATGGAAGCTCCACGTCAAACTCATCAGCCAAACCGGTGACCTCGGCGGATTTTCTGCGAGCCTCGAAAAACCCTTATTGTTTCAGGTCGAGCAAGATCTCGGCGAACGCATCGATCGCGCCGCGGAGCACCCGGAAATCGTCGAACGCCTTCGCAAAAAGCTCAAGAATTTGACCGAATCACTTCAAACGACACACTGAAAATCAGCACAAAAAAACGGAACCCGCTATCTCTAACAGGTTCCGCTTTCTTTGAATCACTCAGCGTGATGATCAATCGATCAAGTTGTCGATGCGTTGAGCTAACTCGATGTCTGCATCGGTCACGCCACCGGCATCATGAGTGGTGAGCTTCAACAACACACGTGTGTGACGAATGTTGATCTCGGGGTGATGCTGCGCTTCCTCCACGATTTCAGCGACTCCGTTCACGAAATCAATGGCATCATTGAATTCCTCAAACTCCACCACGCGAATGATGGCTTTCTTTTCATACTCCCACTCTGGGCACTTCTTGAGAGCGGATTGCAAATCGTCTTCTTCTAACAGGTCTGACATGATAAATGGTAAAATGGCTACGCGCTGAGATTGCGTAGGATGTCGGCAATTTTGCAAGCGGTAATCGAAAAAATGTCCGATTTTTTTTCAAACTGCACGATTGCCAAATCAATCCCAGCAAGTAGAATGCGGTGCAATGAAAACACTTTCCCTCATCCTGTTGCCCAGCATTCTAATCTTTAGTTCGTGCGCGCCTTCTACCCCCCAAGAACGCATCCTTAAAAACAGCACGAAATTCACGAATCTCCCTACTGAGCATCAAGAATTAGTCGAGCGCGGCGAACTCGCACGCGGCATGTCCGCAGATGCCGTTTTTCTCGCTTGGGGCTCTCCTTCGCAGCGCTATCAAGGCCTTCAGGGCGACATCGTGACGGACCGCTGGGATTACTTTGGCTCCCAGCCCGTCGTAAACAATCACTTTGGCATAAATTACGGCATCGATCGTGGCTGGGGCCGCCGCAGCTCCTACTCGGGATTTTCCTTTGGCCCTGAAATCCAATACGTTCCCTATCGCGAGGCCACCGTGTTGTTTAAAAACAGTAAGGTCGATTCATGGGAGCGCATGCAATAATAACCTCCCCCATTTACTACGATAACTGAGCAATCCATCTCCGCATGAAATGCTACCTCAAGATCCTAATCGCCGCAATGACGGCCATCACTCTCAGTTCATGCAACAAGTTCACATCAGGTTCTGGACTCAGTGCCTATCACACCTATGATCTGCCAGCTTCGCTGCCTAGGAATCCATCTGCGGTCCGCGTGAAAGTTTCGCTGCGCAAGCAACTGATCTACGTCATGGAGGGCTCGAAGCCTCTTCTCGTCACGCCCTGCACTGTTGGCGCTGCTGGCACCCCCACACCACAAGGAAATTTTAAGATTATCCTTAAAAATCAATACAAGCGCGCCAATAGCCACGGCTGGGCTTACAACGGAAAAGATGCTCGTAAAGCCAACAGCGACAGTCGCCCCGAGGGCTGGTCTTTCAAAGGCACGCCGATGCCGTATTGGTGTGAATTTAAGACCAACTACGGCTTCCACACTGGCTGGGTCAAGCACTATCCATCCAGCCACGGCTGCATCCGGCTGCACGAAAATATCGCGCCGAAGTTTTTCCGCCTCGTCAGCATAGGCACACCGGTGAACATTGCCTCGTCGCAACCAGAGGACGCTTCCATCGGCCAAGGTATAAAAATAGCACCCGATGCAGGCCCCCTTCCAGACTATCACTCCTCGATGTACCTCGGTAATGGTTATTTCAGCCGTCATAAGACACCGACTTACGAGTAACTCTAGCAGCACAGACTAGCAGAAAATCTGACCGTTTTCTCATCCGCACCCTTTCGAGGTTGCGGATGTTTGTTTTCGTGTGAAGATTTTTTGGATCAATGTCACATGCATTTGCAGCATGAGCACTTGGCAATGGCGAAAATCCCTGTATCATATGAGCTATGGCTAGCCCTTTCCTGAATCGCGAACTCTCATGGATCGAGTTCAATCAGCGCGTGTTGTTCCAAGCACAGCGCAGTGATGTGCCTTTGCTGGAGCGGGTAAAATTTCTAGCCATCACCGCATCCAATCTCGATGAATTTTTTCAAGTCCGCATCGGCGGGCTAACATTGCTCAATCGGGCGGGCCGCAAAACACCAGACGCCTCGGGCCACAGTCCCGCACGCCAACTCGAACTTTTGCGCAAACGCATTCTGCAATTTGTCGAAGATCAATACCACCTCCTTCACGGCACACTGTTGCCACTGCTGGCCAAGCACGACATTCATCTTCTCGATCCCGCTTCCTTATCAGAATCCCAACAAACTGCTTTGCGCGCTACCTTTGAGCACAGTATCTTACCTGTCCTCACTCCGCTCTCCTACGATCCTGCTGAAGCAACTCCTTATCTCCCAGCTCTGACGCCGATCCTTGCTTGCCGTGTGCAAGACCCCGAGAGCGAAACCAAACGCTACGCCTTCATTCCTCTCCCCGAGAGCCTTGGTCGCCGCATTCCACTCACCAATCACCCCAACACGTTTATCCTGTTAGAAGATCTGGTTGCACTCAACGCGAGCACTCTTTTTCCAGGAGAAAAAGTCACCGCCACCGGAGTATTTCGTCTCACCCGCAATGGTGATATCACTGTCGATGATGACAATACCCATGACCTTGCAGACGAAATGGAAGATGTGCTCACTGCACGCAGATATTCCGATACCGTACGCATCGAGATTCCTATCTCCTGCCCGCGCGAACTTGTCGCAATCATTCGCACAGCCACCAATAGCAGTCGTGAAGAAATGTATAGCATCCCGCGAGGCCCCGTTGGACTTTCTAGCCTCATGGATCTAGCATTTCTGGAAGGATTTCACCATCTTCGCGATGAAGAATGGACGCCGCAAAACTCGCCCGACGTAACACCTGGTACATCAATTTTTTCCTCCATACTTGAAAAGGACCAACTCCTCTTTCATCCTTATCAGTCCTTCGACCCCGTCATTCGCTTGCTCGAGGAAGCCGCCATCGACCCGCAGGTTTTGGCGATCAAACAAGTCCTCTATCGCACCGCGAAAAAATCTCGCATCATTGATGCCCTGATCCTAGCCGCACAAAACGGCAAACAAGTCACTGTTCTCGTAGAGCTCAAGGCCCGCTTTGATGAAGCACGCAATCTGCTGCGCGCCGATGAATTGCAAAACGCCGGCGTTACGATCGTATACGGCATCAAGGGCTTGAAAACGCACGCCAAGATCTGCCTCGTCGTTCGCCGAGAAGAAGGACAACTGCGCCGCTATGTTCATCTAGGCACCGGGAATTACAACGAATCCACGGCTAAGCTATATACCGATATATCCTATCTCACCTGCCGCCCCGAGTATGGCCATGATGCCTCGCTCTTTTTCAATGCGCTAACAGGTCGCTCCAAGCTCCTTCGTTTCCGCCACCTCATCCCTGCCCCGACTCAGATGAAGCCACGCTTGCTCGAGCTCATCGCCTCCGAGGCAGATCGAGCCAAACTCGGTGAACCCGCACAGATCATGGCAAAGGTCAACTCCTTGCAAGATCCTGAGATCATTGAGGCACTCTACAAAGCCTCCCAAGCCGGCGTCGAAATCCTCCTCAACGTGCGCGGAGTCTGCTGTCTCAAGCCAGGAGATCGCCGTTATTCGAAAAACATCAAGGTCGTTTCCATCATCGATCGCTACCTCGAACACGCGCGCATTTTCTCCTTCCACCATGGTGGAGAAAACGCCGTCTTTATTGCCTCAGCGGACTGGATGTCGCGCAATCTCGACCGCCGTATCGAGTTGATGATTCCCATTGAGGACACAGCTCTTAAACGCCGTCTCATCAGTATTCTCAAAAACTGCTTTGCCGACAACTACAACGCACACAATATACTACCAACCGGTCAGTCTGTTCCTATTGCCCCTGCGAAAGGACAAAAGCCGTTTCGTGCACAATTGCACTTTTATCGCGAAGCCAAACGCCTAGCCAAAGCACGCGAGCACGAACGCTCCCTGACCTTCGAGCCGCACACCCCAGCATCCTGATTTTTCAGGAAAAAAGTTTCCGCACCTCATCCTCAAGTAGCCCCTTGCCATCAGCGCAAAAATCTGACAAAGTCCGCCCCGACAAACTGCAAACCATTATTTCCTTTTCATCATGAACAACCCCTATGCCACCAACTCTCCCGGCTTGGAACCAGAATCCGACTTCTCCATGCCCAACACCCCTTCCGTAGCCCAGGCCGCAAATGACCTGCGAGCTGCCGCCGGAGAAAAAATCAAAGACCTTTCCGCTCAAGCTGCCAACCTCAAAGAGAAAGCCATCGAGAGCGCTAGCCATTTCCGCGACATGACTACTGAAAAAGCAACCCAATTCAAAGAAATCGCCAACGAACAATGGGGCGACACACGCATAAAAGCTATCGAACTACACCAAACTGCAGAAGATTACATCCGCGAGCATCCCACCAAATGCGTGCTTGGTGCCCTCGGTGTAGGATTTCTCATCGGCCTCATCGTCCGTCGCTAATCTCGCCAACTCATGAGCGAATTGCCACCTACCCCTAACGACTCATCCATGCCTGCAGAGCACTCCTGGCAATCGGCACTAGCTGAGTTCGTTGGCACACGCCTTGAGCTCATCCGAATTGAGTCTCAGGAAGCCGCTCAGGTCGCGAAAAAACGTACTAGTCTCACCATCGCTCTGTCCATCATCGCCAGCGCAGCTTGGCTCAGCTTCATTGCTGGCATCATCGGACTCACCGCCCATTATTCCAATGTAACTTGGTGGATGTCAGCCCTCGCCGCAGCTGGGATTCATGCATTGATCGCCATCATGTTGATCAGCAGACTGAAACAACCGACACCACCACTTTTCACCGCCACTCGATCCGAGTTCCAAAAAGACCGACTATGGATGCAACACCTCAAAACACCGAAGTCGAACGACTGATCCAACGCGCTGCCGCATCGCGCGCCTCCCTCAGTGACCATCTGGTGACATTGCGCCACCGCGCAGATATCCCCGCGCGTCTCAAAGAAAATATTCAGTCACATCCGGCCATTTGGTTTAGCGGCTCAGCTCTCGTAGGCCTTGCAGCAACCTCCCTTTTACGCAACGCCTTCGGAGTTTTTCGCAAAAAATCACCGGCCCACTTTGCTCAGCCCGCACCTACTGCACAAAAACGCAAAGGCCTCACCGGCATGGCTCTCACACTTGCATTCACGCTCGCCAAACCTGCGATCAAAAGCTTTGTCATAACCGCGCTCAAGAAACGCTTGATTCCTTCGCAAAATCCGCCCTATAAATCCCGCCACACACTAATTCCTTAACTCATTTTCGATCTTTTCTCTCAAAAACCCCATGTCAGCCCACACAGTTCTCGATCACGTTGACCAATACCTTCGCCTAGGCCAAGAATACGGTTGTTCCGATGTTCACCTCGCCACCGCCTACCCACCTGCGTGGCGCCGCAATGGCCTACTCCAACCCATCTGGGAAGACCACGCGCCACTCACGCCTGAGGAAACAGACAAACTCGCTCAATCTTTCCTTGGCCCCAAAGAATGGGCGCGCCTCGAAGAAAAAGGCGACGTAGACTTTGCCTACGACAATGGTGAAGGCCGCTTCCGTGCATCCGTCGTTCGCCAACGCCTCGGCCTTGACATGGTTTTCCGGATCATCAGCACACAAATCCGCACCATCGAGGAAATCGGCCTTCCGCTCGACCACATTCTTCCTCTCACCCGCTACCACAACGGTCTCGTTCTCGTCACGGGTTCTGTCGGCTCAGGAAAATCCACCACCCTCGCCGCGTTGATCGATTTCATCAACAAAGATCGCGAGGATCACATTCTCACCCTTGAAGACCCCATCGAATACGTTTTTGACTCAGCCAGTTGCCACGTCAATCAACGAGAGGTTCACTCCCACACCGATTCCTTTGCCAAAGCCCTCCGTGGAGCCCTCCGCGAAGACCCAGATGTGATCATGGTCGGAGAAATGCGCGACCTCGAAACCATCCAACTCGCGCTCACCGCTGCCGAGACTGGTCACTTAGTACTCGGCACACTCCACACCGGAAATGCTCCCCGCACCCTGGACCGGATTCTCGACGTGTTCCCCACCGACCAGCGCGACCAAATCCGTATCATGGTCTCCGAGTCACTACGCGGCATCCTTTCACAACAACTCGTCCCCAAAGCCGATGGCTCCGGACGAGCCCTCGCCCTAGAACTCCTCGTCAACACTCCGGCCGTGGCAAACTGCATTCGCGAGGGTAAAACATTCATGCTCCCTGGCGTCATGCAAACCGGCAAAAACGTCGGCATGATCACCATGGACGAATCACTCCGCAAGCTCTACATCCAAGGAATCATCACCCGCGATGAATGCCTCTTCCGTGCCGAAGACAAAATCCAAATGCGCGCCTTCTTCCAGTCCTGAGCCCACCCATTCCGACCGATCACAAACCCATTTCCTTTCCTAAAACTTACTCATTTTCATCATGGCACGCATTGACGCCTACTTCCAGTATCTGGTTGAAGCCAAAGGCTCCGACCTACACCTTTCCGAGGGGCAGCCGCCCAAAATCCGCGTTCACGGCGGCATCTCCCCCATCCCCGATCAGCCCATTCTCTCGGGTCAAGATTTTAGCGATCTACTCGCCGAGATTTGCGACCCCAAAGCCTTTGCCAAATACCTCGAAACTGGTGACCTCGATTTCGCCTACGCCATGGATGAGGCCTCTCGCTTTCGCTGTAACTACCTCAAACAAAAAAACGGTCTCGCCGCCGTATTCCGCTTGATTCCTACCGAAATCATGCAACTAGAAGCTCTCGGCGTACCTGAGGTCGTCAAAGAGTTCGGCCATATGCGATCAGGACTCGTCCTTGTCACCGGTCCTACCGGCTCAGGAAAGTCCACTACACTCGCCGCCTTGCTCGACTACATCAATAGCAATTTCAACCGCCACATCATCACCGTCGAGGAACCGATCGAGTTCGTTCACCGCAACAAAAAATCAATCCTTACCCAGCGCGAAGTCCCCATCCAGACCCCATCCTTCGCTGATGGACTGCGCGCCGCCCTGCGCGAAGATGCCGACATCGTGCTCGTCGGCGAGATGCGTGACCTCGAGACCATTTCTCTCGCTCTTACCGCCGCGGAAACAGGCCTGCTCGTCTTCGGAACCCTACACACCAACAACGCCCGCAAAACCGTTGACCGGATCATCGACGTATTTCCTGCAGATCAACAATCGCAGGTTCGGACCATGCTCGCGGCCTCGCTACGAGGCGTACTCGCCCAACTCCTATGCCGCCGTTGTGATAAACCAGGCCGCACTGCTGTACACGAAATTATGTTCGCCACCCCCGCCGTAGCCGCCATCATTCGCGAAGGCGCTACCCAGAAGCTCAACGACGTCATCACTGGCGGCAAGGGCGAGGGCATGCAGTTCATGGACGAATCGATTTGGCAAAAACTCCGCGAGGGCATCATCTCTCCTCAAGAAGCCTATATGAAAGCGATCGACAAAAACCGCTTCAAAAAGTTTCTCCCTGCCGAAGATGCAGCCCTAGGCAACGCATCCGGAGGCGAGGCGGCAGCCTCCTGACGCTGAACTGCGAAAAATCTAGCAGGAACTTAACATCGCTCTTTTATCGCCAGATCCACCAGCGCATTGCTAATCCTCAAGCGGTCAGCCCCTATGCCCCTCCCGCGGCACAACCTGCGTAAGCACCGCCTCAATTACGCCGTCAGCGGCGCATAGCCTGCAATTCCGCCTTCTACCGAAGAACTCACAACAACAGCTCCGAGATCGCCAAAGCTTACGCCAATGCGCAATCGGATATTCGCAAGCTCTTTGATGCCCCCATCGATGGACTGAAATAGAAAAACCCGATCCCAGTTGTCGTAACGCTTCAGTGGAACACCGCTAAAGACATCTATTGGCATTCCTCGAAATCATCGAAAGTAAAACGAAGAACTGGTATCCCTGAGTTGCGGAAATTTTTAATCGCAAAATAGTTGCGTTATGGGAAAAGTGTGCGAAATTTCTCGTGCAATGAAAACGTGGCTTCTTTCTCTTCATGTATTACTAGCTCTGCCGCTCGCAGCTCAGGTTAAAACTGTCACTCTTCATCCACTACTTACCGATCTCGTCAAACGTGTTGGCGGCGATCAAGTGACCGTAGTCGATCTCATAGGCAAGACCGGTGACCCGCACCACTTTGAGCCGAGTTCGGATCAATTGAAACAAACCAAAGGTGCCGCCCTCTATTTTGTCTCAGGCATGGGCCTCGAGTCCTACCTTTCATCCCTCAAAAGCATCGTCGCTCACGAAGCAAAAATTATTGAAGTCGGAGCTACATTGCCATCCATCGAAGGCTCCTGTGATCATTGCGAGCACAATCACGGCAATGAACATGAAGAGCATGAGGTCGCAGAAAAAAACGAAGACGCACATCATCACGACATCGATCCTCACTGGTGGCATTCCATCGAAAACTTTCGTCGTGCCGTCAATGTCGTCGCTGCCGAGCTGATCCGAGCAGACCCTGCAAACAAAGACCTCTTTGAAAAAAATGCCGCAGCCTATCGTGCGGAGCTGGAAGAACTTGATCGCTGGACGCGCAAAGAAATTGCCAAAATCCCCAAAGCGTCACGCCAATTGGCCACCGCCCATGATGCCTTCGGATATTTCTGCAAAGATTACGGCTTCACCGCATTTCCCGTGCAAGGAGTCAATCGTGAGCAAGTCCCCAGCACGGCGGAACTCGGCGAATTGATCAACGACCTCAAAGAGCATCAAGTGGGGGCCATTTTCCCCGAAAAAGAATCCAACCCGAAAATCCTCAGCACCATCACCAAGGACACCGGCATCAAGCTCGCCAGTCCACTTATCGCCGATGGCACCACGGTTGATACCTACGGGGAAATGGTAAAGCACAACGTCAATGCGATCGTAGAGGCACTCGCGAATTGAATGATCGTCCATAAAAGGTTTCCTGCTGGACAAGTGAGCTAGGCTTAACTAACATAAGCGCACATTTCCCGAACCACTTATGACACAATCACAACGCGAAGCCCTGCTCGATTTACTCAATCTCGCCATTCTCACAGACGCTCATATTTCTCTGAAAGAGGAAGACGAATTGCACGCAGCCATCGAAGCGCTCGGTTGGGAATCCACTCGTCCGCGTGAAATTTTTCTCTTAAACAGCATGCGTCACGCCCGCAATGCCACTGACAGCGCCGAAGCCACCATTACGTTTGTGTTGGCCAAAGCACAGCCATTCGCCACAGCTGATGAACAGAATGCAGCACTTGCCGCTCTGAGCAGTTTGCTCGTAGTAGACGGACTCGCCGCGGACGAATCCGCATTCCTCAGCCAATTCAAAGCGGCTTTTGCCTAACGTAGAACGAAGGTCGTTCAGAACCAAGGCGGTGAATTTCATCCGCCAAGCCTGAACGACCTCGCATTGCCCACGGATTACTGGACCGTATACTCCGCACGAACGATGGTGATGATGTCCTTTTCGTAGGACGAAGTGTCGTTATTTCCTTCAGTTGATGTTTCCGTGGAGTTGGCGGGATTGATGTTAATGATGCCCATCGAGGAATCGACCAACGAACCGATTTGGGTATTGCCAGCAGAGAATAGAATATTTTCGGCACGACTGCGCGCATCCTTCGCCGCCTCAGCTAACATCTCAAGTTTGAGCTCACCCAGTTTGGTGTAGTAGTAGCGCGGATTGTTCGAGGTAACAAACACACCATCTTCCAGCAGCGAGGTAATTTCCCGCGAAGCTTTTTCAATTTGCGGGACATTGGCAGAACTCACAGTCACAATTTGAAGAGCGCGGAAGCCGATCGACTTGCGAGTTTCTGTGCGAATGGGCACATTAGTGCCGGGTATTACTTTGTCTTCACGCTCCATTTCAAATTCTTCATCGATGCGTGCCGATTGCGTTTTGATGTCGTCGGGCTCGATCCCTTGGGCTTTGAGAAACGCGACCACTTTGTCAGTGCCACTTTTAAGTGTAACATATGCAGCGGTGCGATCCGTGCCCTTGCCCTCGATGGTGGCCGACCACTCGATAAGGTCCGAGGCGATGCGTTTCTTGGCCGATCCGGTAACACGGATGTTGTTTTTTTCCGGTTGCTTGCGGACATCGCGCCAGGTATTCGCGGCGATGAAGGTCGAACCAATCATACCCAACGCTAGGGCCAGCGCGGCGAGTGGTGGGAGGCTGATGCTGCGGAAGGATTTTTGTGGAGTGGTTTCGGTGCTCATAATCGGATTGGCGTTGATGGGGGACGGATAACCCCGCCAGAGATTACATACGAAATCCCCCAGGTGAAAGGATCAAATTTTTTCCTAGTGTGTTTTTTACTCTCCGCATTTTTCTCTTTCTCTAAAATCAGCTCGTGTAAAACAAAGATTTACCCCGCGGCGGTGACGAGTTGCTTGAGTCGAAAATGGTAAACGGCATCCGTTGGTTTCGCTCCTGTGGGCAAGGTGATGGATCACCAAAAAAAACCAATCACCCGAATCGCGCCTCTCCCGCGCCCCGCATTTTTCGCAGAAAAACCTTGCCAATCGCCGAAAACCTGCTTTATTTCCTGCGCCTTCACAGGACAGAACGGCCATAACGGCTGCACTGAACCGAACAAAATTATGAGCGAAAATACCGTAAATCTTGCTGAATACAAGCAACACGAAAAAGACACTGGCAGCGCACAATATCAAATTGCTTTGATGACACAACGCATCGCCCACCTTACCAGCCACCTCGGCCTGCACAAGAAAGACAACTCATCCCGCCGCGGATTGTTGAAACTTGTCGCCCAGCGCCGCAAACTTCTCAACTACCTCAAAGCGAGTTCGGAAGAGAGCTACCAGAAGATCATCGCTTCGCTTGGGCTCCGCCGCTAACCAACCCTTTCTCCAAACGGCCACCGAGATTTTCTCAGTGGCCGTTTTGATAAACCAGCCTGTGCATTCCTCGTGAAGCTCGCGCTGGGGACAGTAACCCTAAACCGTTTTCTCCTTTTACGGGTCTGTCCACACTTAACAAACACCCCCTGCCGCACCGTGCTGCAGGGATTCAACGAAAAAAGAAAATAGACAGACATGAACATACACAATGTTACCATTGAAGTGGGATCCAATCCCATGATTATCGAAACCGGCAAACTTGCCAAACTCGCCGACGGTGCCGTCACCGTCCGCTGCGGAGACACCATCATCCTCGTCACCGCTGTATCCGCAACCAAAGTAAAAACTGGCCAAACTTGGTTCCCCCTCTCGGTGGAATACAAAGAGAAAGCCTCTGCTGCGGGCGTATTTCCCGGTGGCTACTTCAAACGCGAAGGCCGCCCTACCGAAAAGGAAATTCTCACCTGCCGCATGACCGACCGTCCCCTGCGTCCGTTGTTCCCCAAGGGCTACCTCTACGAAACACAAATCGTCGCCCTGCTCCTCAGTGCCGATGGCATCAATGACGCCGACATCCTCTCGATGAACGGTGCCTCTGCTGCCCTTTGCCTCTCGGACATCCCCTTCGCTGGCCCGATTGGTGCCGTTCGCGTAGGTCGCATCGATGGTGAATTCGTCATCAACCCAACCCACGACGAACGTGCCGAGAGCGATCTCGACCTCGTTTACGTTGGCGGCAAAAATGACGTCATTATGATCGAAGGATCTGCTTTGGAACTCCCTGAGCCAGAATTCATCAAATCACTCCATTTCGCCCAAGCAGCCGTGCAGAAAATCATTGCCGCCCAGGAAGAACTCGTCGCCAAGGCTGGCAAAGCCAAGCGCGAATACACCGTGACTGTGGCCAAAGACGAACTCTTGGAAGTCGCCTACGAGATCGCAGGCAGCCGCATCGAGTCCGCCATCTACGCCGCTTCTAAAGTAGAGCGTGGCAAAAAAGTCGGTGCCCTGCGCGATGAAGTGGAAGCCGCCATCATGGAGCGCTTCCCACAAACCACCGAGTTTGAAATCGAGCAAGCCTTCGAATACCTTCAGAAGAAAGCTTTCCGCATCTCCATCATGGAAAAAGGTGTGCGCGCTGATGGCCGCAAAGTCGGTGACCTGCGCCCGCTCTACGGCGAAGTGGCAACCCTTCCTCGCGTTCACGGCTCCGCCATCTTCTCCCGTGGCGAAACCCAAGCCCTTGCCATTGCGACCCTCGCCCCTGCGGACGAGAAGCAAGACATGGACAACTACGCGGGCGGCGAAACCGAAAAACGTTTCATCCTGCACTACAACTTCCCACCCTTCTCCGTGGGTGAAACGGGTCGTATGGGTGGACTCAACCGCCGCGAGATCGGTCACGGTGCTCTTGCCGAGCGCTCGATCGCTCCCGTCATCCCAGCCGAGGCC
>Ga0208597_1000335_pt1 | contig 18350 bp, 16 predicted proteins | sample LakMenEpi05May12_FD_150673 | JGI IMG/M metagenome (GOLD analysis project Ga0208597, IMG submission 150673) | Freshwater microbial communities from Lake Mendota, WI - 05MAY2012 deep hole epilimnion (SPAdes) | ecosystem: Environmental > Aquatic > Freshwater > Lake > Epilimnion/Euphotic zone ...
TTGATAGTGAAGGAATAATGCATGGTACACCCGAAGGGACTTGAACCCCTAACCTTCTGATTCGTAGTCAGACGCTCTATCCAATTGAGCTACGGGTGCTTTGCAGCAGTGCGCTAAGCGCGGGGGCGAAGACTGCACAAAAATGCGAATTCGGTCAAGGATATTTCTCATTTTTTTTGCAGAAAATGCAATTAACTTTTTTGCAATGGGTTTTGTGATCATGTGAAAGCGATCTTAGCAATTGCAGTTCAGGGATTTTTCGATAACGTTGTGGTGTATGAAGTGTCGCTGGGTTGTGTGTATTTTTGTAGTCGTCCTCGGCATCGTTTGGTTTTATGATGCGCCGCGCTGGACATCGTTGGCATCACGCATCCTGCACGACCCTTCTGTTTTGATGAATGTGACCTCGAATAAATCTGAATCAATTGGTGCATCTCGGGCGCTAGCTGCGGCAGCCCGCGTGAAGCCCATACTGAGCAATGAGCTTGCAACCAAAGGGCTGCATTGGGGAGATGCTGTTTTCCTGCGAGCATTCAAGGAGGAGGGTGCACTGGAACTCTTTGTGCAAGACCGAGTAAGCAAACGATTTGTTTTATTTCGGACCTATCAGATCGCCAAGCAATCGGGCGAACTCGGGCCCAAACAACGCGAGGGTGATGGTCAAGTGCCTGAGGGATTCTATTACGCAGGACGCGCGTCGATGAAGCCTGATAGCACATATCACCTAGCCATCAACTGTGGTTATCCCAATGCCTATGATCGCGCGCATGAGCGCACTGGTTCATTCATCATGATCCATGGAAATACGGTATCAATTGGCTGCCTAGCGATGACCGATGAAAAGATCGAGGAAATCTACAGCCTCTGTGATGCAGCTTTACTTGGAGGGCAAGATTTTTTCCGCATTCATCTATTCCCCTTTCGAATGACGGAAACGCGCCTCGCCGAGGCGACAGGTCACCCATGGCTGGAATTCTGGAACAACTTGAAGCAAGGATATGATCACTTCGAGACATACGGTATCCCTCCTGAGGTGGAGGTGAAAAACCTGCGCTATGAATTTTTGTTAGATGATACACCAAAGGATTCTCCATGATTTGCAATGATGAAATCAGCAATCTATCGATTTACCTCCACAACGGAAGATCAAACGAAGCTCTGGATTCTCGATTTTTCTGAAATTCTACAAAAGCCATTGCCTGATTGTTCTTAAGCCTCCTATACTAATTCCTCCTAACAGCTACGGTGGGAATACAGGGCGAAATTTAGGATTGTGAACCGAATCGGGTATTGCAGGCGCAGGGAGACAAACTTGCGTAGCGTTATCATTACGAATCTGTGCAAAAAAAACACCCCACCATAATGCATTGGCGAGGCATGAATGAATCTGTTAGCGTAGCTTATTGACCGAAACGATAACGACCAAGCGGCATGATAAAGTCGTTGAGTTTATTCTCCCATACGACCGCTCCTTGCCAATGATGCACGATCCATTTTTCTTTTGAGTGCAAACCAGGACCAGGAACGATGATGGCTGCATGAGCATTACCATCAGGGAGTGTCCAGAAAATCACATCTCCTACGAGAGGGTCAGCAGCGCGGAAATCATCCCCGGAGCGATGAAATAATCGCTGCAGATTTTGTACTCGGCTAGCGTCGATTTCTTTGTTCGGTCCACGTTCATACCATAGTTGGGGATATTGAGAAAATGCATTGGTCATATCCTCATGAAGGAGGTCTTTCACATTGATGCCTAATGCAGATTGGTAGGCCACGAGCAACAGCTCTGCCGAATTGTTTACAGGACTCTCAGTATTTTCCAACTTGGTGAGAGAAAGAGCAGCAACTGCGAGCTTGTGACTCGCAGAGGCATTTTCGCTCAATTCTTCAATGATGCTGTCAGCTGCTGCCTGAGTGCCAATCACTTGCTCGGATTTCAAGGATGCTAACAAAGGTCGACCAAAAAAGAGAGCCATGGCCACAGAAATAACCAAAATCACCCAACCTCCAAAAAAGTTTTTCTTAGGCTTTTGGGGGCGCGGGCCGATGTATTCGATGGTATTCAAACTATCGTATGGATTGTAGGGCATGGGGAACAGAATTTGATTACCATAAATACGCGCTTTTGACCAGCTTTTTTCACTTTTAGCAGTCTTTTATTTGCAAAATTTGCTACATTTTTCTTAATTAATTTTCTTACTAGACCAATCATCAAGCATCCCTTATAGCTTGCGCGTGCTGATACTCAAGACACAAAAAAATCTTCAATGGGGTGATCTCGATGTTCCGGTGATGGGATTACAAACCGACTGGTATGGACAAAGCATCGCCAACACCTTGATGTTTTCGTTAGTTTCCGACCCTCGATATCTTTGGTTCATAGCCGCGAGTAATCGACCAGCAAAAAATCACCCAGCTTCGCGGCCGGGCAATTTCACCCCTGAGCTATGGAAATATGATGTCGCTGAGTTATTCATTGCCGATCCTGATAGTGGGCGTTATTTCGAGTTCAATCTCGCGGCAAATGGCGCTTGGTGGAGCTGTGAATTCACGGCACCGCGGCAACGCGCAGAGGAGATTGACATTGCATTTCCCGACGTTGCTACGTTCGCCGAGATTTCGTTAGACGGTGGATGGATGAGTGCTATGGCGATTCCGCTCGATGTATTGCAGGCGCGCGTCAACTTCGGCAATCGGTCCCTAGCGAACGTCAGCTTCATTACAGCTTCACCAGAGCAGCGTTTCATCAGTGCTACGAAACTGCCTAAAGAAGAGCCTGATTTTCATATGCCAGCCGATTTTTCTCCATTACGATTTCACTCCCTCGACGAATGAAGTTGGCAAGTATCACGAGGAAGCATTAGTGTGCTTCGCCCCACATTCACTTCTCAATGTCACATCCCGCTCCCAATCCAGTCCCTAACAAACCACCTGTCGGTCTCTATGGAGGAAATGTGCTCTTCGCTGCGCCCGAGTCATGGGATGAAGCGTGCTTCTCCGCGCCGACCCTTAGAGCGATTCGCAGTGCTCGACCGACATGCATCTTGGGCGTGATCTGTCATGAGCGGCAGCTCGAATTTTGGCAAAGCATACACGGGATCGATGAAATCATCACATACCACGATCGTTCATCAGCCCGCAGTATTATGCGGGATCAAGCGCAGTCACGCTATCTATGGGAGAGCGCGATTTTGTGGGAGCACAATGTAGCTGCCGAGTATTGTTATGCGGCGAAAATTAAACAACGCCTGGGCTATCCAGCGAAGTCTTTGCAGAAGTATCTCACCGATGAAGTGTTAGTGCCCACCGTAGTTGGCCCGCCGGAGCATCGCGTGCAACACTACTTGCGCTTTATGACGAAGCTCAATGTACCAACGCAGAAGCCTGAGTTATTCATGCCCGCTAATCTAGGCATTCCTCAGGTGCCTAGAACAGTTCTCATTAGTCCAGAATCTGATTACGGACCGCATTACGAGTGGGGTCTCGAACGCTGGGCTGAAATCATGGAACTACTGATCACCCATCTGCATGCAACAGTGCTAATCGTAGGTCATCCAGGATCGCGTACTGGCCTCGCAACAAGACTAGCAAAACTGTTTCCGTCTGACTGCCAATATGAGATGCTAAGCCCTCTCGCATCCAGTCTGCCCATCATTGCCGCATACTCGTTAGTGATCGCAGCTGACTCCAGCATCAGTCATCTCTCAGCGCATGTCGGAGTGACAACAATCAGCCTTTTTGGACCGAATGATCCTTCATGGCGCAGACCTTTAGGAAAACAACATACCTTCATACGTCACAAGACCGAGTGCGCTCCCTGTTTGCTTAAAAAGTGTTATTTTGATCTGCGTTGCCAAAAAGAAATGACCTACGAGGACGTTGCGAACGTCATCATGATGAAGTATTCGATGGCGTGACGTGTGTTTCTCTCCGATGCTTTTACTCCGAGATCACCACTGGAGGTGCATCGACCCATTTTCCATGCTCAGTGATCAGATCGATCAGGCGTGAAACAGCTTCATCCTCAGGGATGTTAAACTTCACTGCGGTCTTTCCGACATAAAGGTTGATCTTGCCGGGAGCACCGCCCACGTAACCGAAATCAGCATCGGCCATTTCGCCGGGGCCATTGACGATGCAGCCCATCACGGCGATGCGAACTCCCTTGAGATGGCCTGTAGCCGCGCGGATTTTTTGCGTGGTCGATTGCAAATTGAACAAAGTGCGACCGCAACTCGGGCAGGCCACGTAATCGGTCTTGAAAATGCGCACGCCTGCCGCTTGAAGAATGTTGTAGGAAAGACGGAAGCTTTGGCCCGGGGCGGATTCCCCTTGCACCAAAACCGCATCACCGATGCCATCGCAAAGCAAGGAACCGATGTTGCGCGCGGCCACTAGCAGAGCGTCTTGAAAATCCACCTCGCCCAGCGCCGGTTCGAGCGTGTCTTTCAGCATAATCGGATGCCGTGCCTGCAAGCGCGAGGCCAGTAAGCGATAGCCGTGAATGACTTCAAGATCAATGCCATCGCGCAGCGTCACAAACTGAGGCGTCTCACTTTCATTGATCGCCGCGATTTCCGAGTCGATGCGCGGATCGACTGCAACAAGGCCCGATTTTTCGATGATGATCTCGGGCTTGAAATCACCAAGTGCAGAAAATTTATGCGCTACGGCATTCCATTTTTCTTGAGTCGTAACAACGCGGACCGTTTGGCCTCCGCCGAGGGGCACGCCCATAACCTCGATGGCGGAACTACTACGTTTCTCGTAGCTGAAGGGATCGTATGATAAGCAAGATGCCTTATCAGCGCTTCCAGGGAATCGATTCAGCGCGCCCTCTTGGAACGGCTTGACCATCGCACGAGCAACGGGAATTTCATAAATGGCATCCTCGGTCAGCGAAACACGCACAGTATCACCGATACCATCAGCTAGAAGCGAACCAATGCCGATCGCGCTCTTGATGCGGCCGTCCTCGCCATCGCCCGCTTCGGTCACCCCCAAGTGAATCGGATAATTCCAGTCTGCACCCTCTTGCTCCAAGCGAGCAACAAGCAAACGATAGGCCTCGATCATCACTTTCGGATTCGATGCTTTCATCGAGAAAACAAATTGATGATAATTCATTTCACGCGCGATGCGGGCAAATTCAAACGCGCTCTCGACCATGCCAAGCGGAGTGTCGCCATAGCGATTCATGATACGATCGGAAAGCGAACCATGGTTGGTGCCGATGCGCATCGCACGATTTTTTTCGATGCATAAGGAGACCAGCGGCGCGAACTCCTCACGGATGCGTTGCAGCTCTTCTTCATACTGTTCATCGCTGTATTCGCGGATCTCGAACTTTTTCTTATCGGCATAGTTGCCAGGATTGACGCGAACTTTTTCTACCCACTTCGCGGCTTCTAATGCGGCATCGGGCTTGAAATGAATATCCGCCACCAGCGGCACTTGGCAACCTGCCGCACGCACTTCACGCGCAATGTTTTCCAGATTGGCAGCGTAAATTTTGGTCTGCGCCGTGATCCTCACAATCTCGCATCCTGCGCCCGCCAATTGCAAAACTTCTGCCACACACGCCTCGGTGTCGCGTGTGTCCGAAGTGATCATCGACTGCACACGAATCGGGTTGTTGCCGCCCACGCCGACGTTGCCGACCATCACTTCACGTGAGGAACGACGGACATAATGGAGTAGGTCGGGGCAATAGCGCAGTACTTCGGACGAATTCATTTCGCGCTGTGTATAACCACAAATCGGCGCGCCCGCAATGCTAGGAAAGAAAAATATTTGCTCAATTTTCGCACAAATCCCCTACCCGCCTCCGCTTTATGACTCGTATGTCGATCAAATCTCTCGCATTTTTGCCTATTCTGACGCTCTCGCTTCATGCAGCAGAACCGCTCGCAGAAGCGAAAAGAGAATACATTCGCGTGGAAGAAGATGACAAAGCCGCACGACTTCAAACCTCGATTGTGACCATGGAGAAAGACGGCAAAACGGTGGATTTGATTGGAGCGATCCACATTGCCGACAAAGCCTACTTCAGCAAGCTCAATGAGCTCTTCACACAATACGACCGCTTATTATTCGAAATGGTCGGCGGTGAAAAATTGCAACAAACGGAAAAGGACGATGCGCCCAAATCAATCGACGCTGAGACCGAACCAGAGAAGAAAGAAGAGCCTAACAACCTCTCGGGGCTGAAAGACATTTACAGCATGGTTGCGAAATTTCTGCAATTGAGTGGCCAATCGGAAACCATCGACTACAAGGCAAAAAACTTCGTGCATGCCGATCTCACCTTGGAGGAATTCCACCAAAAACAGAAAGAGCGCAACGAGTCGTTGCTAGGTTTAGCTCTCAAGGCCAACACCCAAGATACGAAAGCAAAACAACCCGATCCTGCGCGACTTATGGCGGCGATGCTTTCGGGGAATAGCAACCGCATGAAACTCGAACTAATCCACACGCTCGGTCAGGGCGACGACCAGATTTCGATGTTCGCCGGAGAGAGCGTAATTGTCACGGATCGCAATGCGAAATGCCTCGAAGTGATGGAAAAACAACTCGCGGCGGGACACAAAAAACTCGGCATTTTTTACGGCTCGGCCCATTTTCCCGACATGGAAAAGACCTTGATGGAACAAGGCTGGAAGCGCAGTGAAGAAGAATGGCTCACTGCATGGGAGATCCCAAAGACTCCAGCGAAAGTGAAACCTCAAGCTGCTCCTGCCGCAGCACCAGCGGAAAAGAAAAAAGCGGCGTGAGCAGCTTATTTCAAGTTTTCCATCTGAGCAAACAACATGCGCAGCACTGTTTCGCGCGCCTTTACTGATGGTGGCATCTGTTTCCGATGATACCATGACATTTGCTCGACTGCTATTGCCGAATGATTGCGCTGGCCTAGCGATATGGCTTCACTGAGCACGCCGCGAAATTTCTTTTTCAAATCGAATTCGCTCAATGTCATGCGCTTTGCCGCCAGCGTCTTATTCATTTGCAAAATATTATTTACCAATGGCATTTTTGCATTCTTTAGCAAGATGCTTTGCACCGTCTGACTTCCACCCACCGTGGTATCCAGCCTCATCCCATAGACCGTTGGACTGAGCGCCGCGGTGGCGTAGAGAACGCGTGTAAGTTCATCATAAATTTCGGCAGATTTTGACTCTGCTAAAAATGCCGTGACCGCCATTTTTTTCCATGGCCAAGCTTTGTTGAGTCGGCAAGCAAATCTTCTCACCTCCCCCAACCGTGAACCCTCAGACCAAATATCATCCCGCTCCGTGGACAAATGAGTCACCATTCCTAAAACTCGACCCGTGGTTTTATCAATGATCGGACCACCGCTACTTCCCTCGATCACACCGGCATTTACCTCAATCATATCTCCACTAATGCCTAACACTGTCCCCTGCTCCAACGCTACGACACCCTTGCCACCACCGTTGCCCATTGCTGCGATTTCCGATTGCAGTGCCACTGTCGTGTTGCTGTCGGCAAGGCTGAGGGCGGTTTCGATCGGTTCGAACATTTCCAAGCGAACCATGTCAGCGCCATCAGCATACTCGAAACTACCGAATTGAGAAAACGTCCGCCCTGCCGCATTTTTGATCACAAAACGTGTATTGCCAGACAAGACGTGAGCACATGTGTAGAGAAATACCCGACCATCCATTTTGACCACAAATCCCGTGCCCACCGACTGATCACCCTCAACAATCATGATGGAATTCGAAAATGCTGGCAACACTGATCCAGTGGCATCAAACAAAATCGATTTCGGCGCGTCTTCAACCTCATTGATTTTTCTCCGCTCCTCTTGCGATTTTGCCGCAACTAACAATTTTTCGGTCTTTTTCGCAGCAGCTTCTACCTGTTTGAGGCGAGCCAACTCTTTTTTCAGCTGCTCGATTTCATCCTTGCTCGATCGTTTGAGATCGGATGCGACTTCATCTTCCGCAGGCGAGTCGATTTCGATGGGTGGAGCTCCTTCATTGTATCGTGTCGCCCCCAACCGAGCATTTTCAATTTTCAATTCGGCGAGATCTTTTTCTAGTTCGATAATGCGTGCTTGAGCTTTTTTATCCTGGCAACCGACTAAAAATCCACCCACTCCGAGGACAAGTCCGAAACATCGCAAACGGCTGAAATTCATTTCATCGAAAAAAGCTCATCAGCTTTCGCAGATCAAGACAGAAATTGACCACGAAGATGATTTTCTCCGAAACGAGCGACGGCAGATGACACGTCATCACTGAGCACTCACATGACATTCCTCCGCAAGCCACGATTTTCGCTTGATTCTCGACCCGTTCTGTCAAACTCTCCCCACTTTCTGAACGAAACTCATCGCACCATCATGCATACCATTACCATTCTCTCTGGCGACGGCATCGGCCCCGAAGTCATGACACAAGCCCTGCGCGTTCTTGACGCTGTGGCTGAAAAATTTCAATTCACCGTAAATCGCAGCGAGCATCTCGTCGGCGGTGCTGCCATTGATGCCACAGGTCATCCTCTGCCACCCGAGACCGTAGCTGCCTCCGAGAAAGCAGATGCGATTCTGTTCGGTTCCGTCGGTGGACCCAAGTGGGAATCATTGCCACCCGACATCCAACCAGAACGCGGCGCGCTGTTGCCTCTGCGCAAACACTTTGGCCTTTTCGCCAACCTACGCCCCGGCGTTTGCTTGCCTGCCTTGATCCATGCATCTCCGGTGAAAAATGAAGCCATCGCCAACGGCTTCGATGTGCTCTGCGTGCGCGAGCTAACGGGTGGTGTCTATTTCGGCCAGCCGAAAGGACGTCGCGAAGAAGATGGCGAACCTGTCGCCTTCGATACCATGGTTTACAAAAAATCCGAGATCGTGCGCATTCTCCGCGTAGCATTTGCCGCTGCCATGGGTCGTGACAAACGTCTCGTCTCGGTGGACAAAGCCAACGTGCTCGCGACATCGGTATTGTGGCGCGAAACCGCGAACGAAATCGCTAAGGAATTTCCTGAGGTAAAACTCTCGCACATGTATGTGGACAACGCGGCGATGCAACTCGTCAAGCGCCCATCCGAATTCGATGTGCTCGTCACCGAAAACCTATTCGGCGATATTTTGTCGGACGAGATGGCGATGATTTCCGGTTCGCTCGGCATGCTGCCATCGGCTTCTCTCGGCGCGAAAAATGACAAAGGCCTCTACTTCGGCATGTATGAGCCATCCGGTGGATCCGCTCCTGACATCGCGGGTCAAGGCATTGCTAATCCGATCGCACAAATCTTGAGCGTCTCGATGATGCTACGCTACTCGCTGGGCGAAACTGCTGCCGCAGATGCCATCGATGCCGCTGTCGCCGCCGCCATCCGCGATGGTCTGCGCACGGGTGATATTGCAACGGGCGCCGCTGGCGAAACCCGAGTCGATACCGCAGCCATGGGCGATGCGATTCTTGCACGTCTCTAACCGAAAAAATCACACTCTCATGCGCGCCTACCTGCTACTGCAAGGACTGCTGATCATCGGCGTCGGTTTTGCCGGAAAAATGATGCACAGCGGGCGCAATGAGGGTTTTTCCTTTCTTCAAGGAGGCCTCACCCTCGGCGGGGCTTTGCTGATTTGCGGATTATTTGCGATCAAAAACCCTTGGCACGGCATGATCGGCGGCGGCGTTGTCGCGCTGATCGGCTTTTGCCGAACGATAGTGAATGTGCCTACTTGGGCCGACTGGCTCAGTCAACCAAGCCCACGTTCAGCTGCCACACCGTTGCTAGAAATGGTCGTGGCACTCATCACCGCCAGCATCTCAATCATGGTCCTCCGTAAGCTCTTGGCGGAAAAAACACGCCGAATGCTAGAAGAGGATGATGCCTGAAAATAGGCGAGAAATTTTCATTCACTCTTCACCTGTTGAATCTGGGCGGCCGCTTTATCAGCTGCCGCTTGATTTTTTTGCTGCAAGTGCACGTTTTTGAGCCCCTCTAGCAAGATCAAATCGTTCGGCCAATATTCTAGGCCCTCCTCGTAGGCTTCTTGAGCAGACTTCCAATCCTTGCGCACCTCGAAATGCTGCGCCACATGAGCAGACATCGGAAACAGCGAGATCGGCGGCAACATCCGCGTCGCTAGGGTTTGGCGCTCCCGCGCGCCGCTATACCAGTTGTATGCAGCGCCACTGCTCGCAGGGCCGCTCGCCATTGCAATATTACCTTTCAGCTCCACGGCCAGAATTTCCAAACAAATGAACGCTCGGCTGAATGGAGCAATTTCACCGAGTTTCATTACCTGTTCGCGCACCTCCTCCATTTTTTCCCCGTGTAGGATCATCAACTGATACATCTCCTCGGCGCGCTGCTTGTTGCCCTCTGTGAGAGCCTTCCGGCCTTCCAACGCGATCACCAATCCCTGATAAAATGAGCCTACCTTCGTACGCTCGACCAGCGACTTAACCTCATCCGGTTGAGGAATCGTTTGCAAAGCCAGCGCAGCATCACCCACCGCGCCACGACGCATCAAAAGCCGCGCTTTCAAGGTTTTTGCTTCCCAATACATCATGCGGGCACCCGCTGATTCCATCCGATCAAGCGGAATCGGCACCTTGGTCAATGCGCTCGCGGCATCCAGCGCGGAATCATAGTCACCCGATGATGCCAACGCCACAGCGCGGTAGACTTCAGCGCGAATCCACTCTGGGCAATCGACGATCGACAGGCCAGCTTGTTTCATCCACGCGAGATACAAGTCTCCACAGCGCGAGAAAGCCGTCGCGGCCTTGCCATAGTTCCCTGAGCGCCATTCATAATGACCGAGCAGATGGTGATATGGAGGGTAATCGGGAACCAGTTCGCACAATTTCCGCGCCATAGGTAAATCCTCACGACACAACAAATTCTCCGTGCGCATCATTAACCAGCAATGCATCAACATCGGTGAATCCGGTTGTTTTTTCATCAACGCTTGGATCATCTCCTGAGCCAATTCCTGCTCAGGCTTGGGAGAGCCGTATTCGTCGAATCCTGCTCGGCGGAAATAGGACTCAAAAAGTTTCGCCTGCACGTCGTTGGGGAATTTTCGAGACACTTGGCCAAAAGCATCGGCTGCTGAGAGCGGACCTTCTTCTAGTAATTTCGTCAGTGCATACACATAACCTCGCTCCAACTCGGATCCCACCTTGGCATCCACCAGCGCAAGAGTGCGATCTACCGCCGCAATGCGCACTTTAATGAATTCACTATCCGCGCCAAGTAAGGCAAATGTCACCCCGAAGTTTGCCATCAAGCAATCGGGATCAAGCTTGAGCGCTTCCACAAAATGCCGATAGGCTTCAAAGTCCCATCCTCCATGGATCAAGTTCAGCCCCTGCAGCACATGAGCCTGCGCCTTTTCATCCTTCGAGCTGATCGCCAAGCTTATGCCGCTCGAGAACTGCCGCATCTGCGGAGCCGGCAACTTTGCCAACTTCGGCAGGATTAAATCCTCCACCGGTGACATCTCCGCAGCCACGGCAATGGGATAGGAAAAGATCGAGACAAGACTCAGAGCTACAGCTAACAATCGCATGCGCCAATCATGACCGAATTTTTTCATCCTCCAAGCAAAAATCACGCTCGCCTTGATCCAGTTCCCTGATATACTACGCCCATGGTCTTGGGAGTCATAGGATGTGGAAAAATGGGATCAGCCTTGGTCACAGGAGCTGTACGCTCGGGCATGATCAAACCCGAAGCAGTCTATGGTATGGATAAAATCCCCGCTGCCGTCAGCCATTTCACAGCAGAAACCGGTGCCCACGCTTGCGATTCGCTCGTGCAATTGGCCGCGGCTTGTGAGACTTTCCTCCTCGCCACCAAGCCTCAAGACGTCGGCCCCGTGCTCAAGGATCTCGCCCTTGCACTCAATGGGAAACCCGCTTTGGTCATCTCCATCGCCGCAGGTTTGAAAATCGCCACGCTCGAGTCCTACCTCCCAGAAAACGTTCGCGTGATCCGCACCATGCCGAATACCCCAGCCCTCGTCGGCCAAGGTGCTTCGGCCTTTTCTCCCGGTAGTCGCGCCACAGCAGCGGACTCTGTCGCCACTTCGGCACTGCTTTCCTCAGTGGGCCTTGCTCTTGAGGTCAAGGAATCCTTGCTCGATGCCGTAACTGGCCTTTCCGGCTCAGGACCTGCTTACGGATTTTTGATGATCGAGGCCCTCTCCGATGCAGGCGTTCGCTGCGGACTTCCCCGTGCCGAAGCGACACAACTCGCAGCACAAACACTTCTCGGTGCTGCCACCATGGTACTCCAGACTGGCATGCACCCCGGCGCACTCAAGGACATGGTCACCTCGCCCGGCGGCACCACCATCGCCGGCCTCGCCGCACTGGAAAAAAACGGCCTCCGCTTTGCTCTCATCGATGCTGTCACCTGCGCCACCGAACGCTCCATTGAACTCTCCAATCCAAGCTAAACACCATGATGCCTTCTCATACATTCTTATTGCCAGTTCTTTGCAGCGCCGCATGCCTACTGATCTCATGCGGATCTGATGTCGATGATGCCCCACCCCTCATCGGCACAGTCCAAGCATCCTCGGGCCCTGCCGCCGCACTCTACCAAAAAGCCCAAGCCTCCGACCAAGCGGGCGATGCAAAAAAAGCCATCAAACTCTACAAAAAAAACGCCGACCTCTACCCGACTTCACATGACGCGCCCAGCGCCCGATTGCGTCAAGCGCAGTTGCTTGAACAACGCGGCGAGCAAGTCGAAGCCTTCGACGCCTACAGTGATTTCCTCCAGCGCTACCAAGGTAGTAGCTTCTACTCCCAAGCCCTCGCACGCCAATCCGCCATCGCCAAGGCTGCCACCCAAGGTAATGTCAAATCAGGCTTCATTTTTGGATCGAAGCTCGATACCGGAAAACTCGTCGGCATGCTTGAAAAAGTACGCGATTCCGCCCCTCAAGCCAACACTGCTCCCGCCGCTCAATTCCAGATCGGCGAGGTCTATCAAAACAAAGGCAAAGCCCCCGAGGCCATCGCCGCCTTCCGCAAACTCACACTCGATTGGCCCGATAGCCAACAAGCCCCTGAGGGCCAATACCGCATCGGCGTAATCCTCGTGGAAGAAGCTAAACGCGGCAACCAAGACATGGGTAATCTCGACCGCGCCCGCGAGGCCTTCGAGGACTACCTCTCACGCTATCCCGGCCGTGCTCGCGCCAACGATGCCCGCCAACAAATCGCCGCCCTCGGCAGCCAAGACGTGCAACGCTCCTATGATGTCGCCGAGTTCTACCGGCGTAAGGGCGACTCCGAGTCCGCACGCTTCTACTACCGCGAGGTTCTGAAAAAACATGGATCTGGTCCACTGCACGATAAAGCACAAATGGCACTGCAATCCCTTCAGTAATCGACTTTACAAATCGCCACATGAACGCCTCGCCTATCTTCCACCGCCTCGCCCTACTCGCGCCGCTACTCTGCCTCGGCTTCGTTAGCATTTCTTGCACTGGCTACCAACTCCAGACCGGACGCCCTCAAGCACTGACTCATGTGAAAAAAATCAGCGTTCCTTTGTTTGAAAACAAAACCTTGGTCCCACGCGGTGAGATACTAGCCACCAATTCCGTAGTCGATGCCATCACCAACGATGGCACCTACCACATCGCCACTCTCCACGAGGCCGATGCCGTTCTTGAAGGGACCATGGAAACCATCACCTACAGCCAAGTTCGCTCTACCCGACTCGATACCCTGCGCTCCGAGGAAATGGAAAATACCGTCACCCTACACTGGCAGCTTCTCGATGCCAGCACCCGCAAGATCCTCAGCACCGGCAAAGCCACGGGATCCTCCCGCTTCGCCATCGATGCCAACCAACAAACCGCGCGACAAAATGCCCTACCCGATGCCCTGCAACGCGCCGCTACCCAAGTCGTCGGACGCCTGACCGATGACTTCTGATTCCACCACAGCACGTGCCCGCTTTTCGCTCATTCCTACGCCCATCGGCCATCGGGATGACATCACCTTGCGCGCCCTGCAAACCCTCCGCGATGCCGACTGCATCGCCTGCGAGGACACCCGCCATTCCTCGCCACTGCTCCAGCACCACGGCATCCAGAAGCCGCTCATCTCCCTGCACGAGCACAATGAGGTCCGCCGCATCCCCGAGCTGCTCGATCGCGTCCGCAACGGCGAACACATCGCCGTCATCACCGATGCCGGCATGCCTGGCATTTCTGATCCCGGCTACCGTCTCATCCAGCGCTGCATCGAGGAATCCATCCCCTATGAGATCCTCCCTGGGCCCTCCGCCGTGCTCAATGCCCTCATCGGCTCGGGCTTTCCTTGCCACGCCTTCTCGTTTGGCGGATTTCTCTCCGTGAAAAAGGGCAAACGCGGCCAGAGCCTCCAGTCCGCGCTCGATTCCGGCCACACCCACCTGTTTTTCGAGTCCCCTCACCGCCTGATCTCCACCCTGGAAATCCTCAGCCAACTCCAGCCCCTCGCCCGCGTCTGCGTCGCCCGTGAGCTTACGAAAAAATTCGAGACCTACCACCGCGGCACTGCCGCCGAACTCTTCGCCCACTTCTCCAAGCATTCCCCCAAAGGCGAAATCGTCCTGCTCGTCCACAGCTCCGATGGCTCCGCGCATTTTTCCGAAAATAGCACCGATTCTATCGAGCTCGACGAACCGTAACTCCTCAGCCACTCATCCGACCCATGCTTTCCTTCTCCACCTGCTGGAACAATGGCCGCCACACCGATGGCGAGGCCATGATCGATGAAATTCTCGACCTCGGATTCAGTAACATCGAGCTCTCCCACGGCATGACCATCGCCAAGCTCCCCGGCATTCGCAAGGCCTATAAAGCCGGGAAATTTACCTGCTCAGGCGTTCACAACTACTTTCCCTCACCCGTCGAGGTCATGATCGATGCCCCCGATGCCTACGAGTTCACCTCCCACCGCTCCTTTGATCGCAAACGCGCACACGACATGACCTTGCAGACCCTAGAGCTCGCCGCTGAGTTCCGGGCCAACTATCTCGTTCTCCACATGGGCTCCGTGCCGCTCAAGCCAGCGAAATACACCAAACGCCTCACTGCCATGGTCGCTGATGGCAAGATCCTCGATCCCGACTACAACGAGGCGAAAATCAAATTCATCAAAAAGCGCGAAAAAATCGCCCCGCTCTACTACGGTCGCGCCATCGATACCCTCGAGCAACTCGTCGTCAAGGCCGAGGAATACGGCATCATCCTCGCCGTCGAGTCCCGCTCTCGTTACGAAGACGTCCCCAGCGAGCGCGAGATGCTCCACCTACAAAACCACTTCAAAGACAACCCCTGGATCGGTTATTGGCACGACTTCGGCCACGTCCAGCTCAAGCACAATATCGGCCTGCTCGACCACGTCGATTGGCTCAAGCAAATCTCCCCGCACATCATCGGCGCCCACATCCACGATGTCGAATGGCCCGCACGCGATCACCGCACGCCCTTCACCGGCACCCTCGACTACAAAACCCTGCTCCCCTTTTTCCCGCCCGATTGCCCCATCATCTGGGAACTCTCTCCCACCCGCAAGACCGAAGAAATCAAACAAGCCCTCCAAGTCTGGAGGCAACTCTTCCCAGAACGGTGTCAGTGAGTGAGGGTGCTTGTTTCGGGTCCAGAAATTGAGCGATAGTCTCGGTTATTTTTGGTCGCAAAAACCAAAAAAACATTTACAAAATCACACTGGATGATATTCGTAGGTATGCCAAGAACCCATGGCACTCGAAACATGAAAAAAAACCATTACATTATCCCATCCGCTGTTCTTCTTGGGACTTTGATTGCCTATCAATGGAACACACAAAACAAAGACCAAGAACTTGTTTCAAATCCACATCAGGCATCAAAACCGGATCGTCTCTCATCTTCTTCATCAACAGCGAATCTGATCGATCGCAGCCTCGCCGCTAAGGGCATGCTGTGGGAAACCGTCGCATCGAACGGCCGCGAACGCCGCAGCAAATCCATCAACATCGCCGCTGATAGCTTTTCGGCCGTCAGTCAGCATGAAGTAGGCACGTCTTTTGCGCTCAAGCTCTCACCCCATGTGCCTACTCTCCAAGCAAGTGTCGCCAACCGCAACACACATAGCGACGGCACTATCGTCACGAACCTTACCATCCAAGGCTCTCCCAGTGGTCAACTCAGCATCCAAGAAAATGCGAGCATGGACTTCTTCCTTGCACAACTTTACTACGAGAATCACCCCGTTGCTTACCAATTTCAAAAGTCGGCCGACGGCATTACCGCCACACGCCATGAGCTCAGCGAAATGATCTGCTCACTCCTCGACTACAAGGCGGGAGAAGTCGCCCAGATGGGACTCCCACCCGTGGACAAAGAGCGCGGCAAAAAATGCGACGAAGCGGATGCCCAAGCCCGCGCTAAAGCAAAAAAACTAATCCAAGAAGCCAAACCAACGGGCGGCGGCACTACCACTACCACGACTCCTTCACTGAGAATCTCTGATGCCACCGTCACCGAGGGCAATAGTGGCACCAAGAACCTCGCATTCACCGTCACACTGTCGAAGTCTGATCGGAATAAAACCATTTCCGCCACCTACAGCACCGCCAATGGCACTGCCACCGCTGGCTCCGACTTCACTGCCACAGCAGGCACCGTCACCATTCCCGCGCGAGCTACCACTGCCACCATCCTTGTCCCCATCATTGGCGATACCACCGTGGAGGCAAATGAAACATTTGCCGTCAATCTCTCCAATCCAGTCAACGCCACCATCAGTGATGCCCAAGGTCTAGGCACCATCACCAACGATGATTCCGCCCCTAGTGCTGTGCCCGTTTTCAATAGCCTACCTGGAGCTGTCGCGGTAGCCTATCTCGACATGGATGGCCAAGTCGTGTCCGGCACTTCATGGGCCGGCGGAGCCACCATCACCACGCGCGGTGTAGTTGGCACGCTGACCAATGCCCAAATGATCGAAATCTGCAATCGCGTTGCAGAAGACTACGCCCCCTTTCAAATCAATGTCACGACTCAAGAAAGCGCCTACCTAGCCGCACCTTCCAATCGCCGCATCCGCTGCATCATCACCCCTGACAACGAATGGTATGGCACCAACGCTGGTGGCGTCGCTTACCTGAATTCCTTCACATGGACAGGCGACACTCCTTGCTGGGTCTTCTCAGACATGTTGTCGAACTCACCCCGTTACATTGCCGAAGCGAGTTCCCACGAAATCGGACACACTCTGTCCCTTGCTCATGACGGTCGCATTTCCCCCGCCGAAGGCTACTACACAGGTCACGGAAGTGGCGAAGTAGGCTGGGCACCGATCATGGGCGTAGGCTACTACAAACTGCTCGTGCAGTGGTCAAAAGGTGAATACCTCAGTGCCAACAACACCGAAAATGACCTTAGCAAAATCACCAGCCTCAACGGCTTCGGCTACCGCGTGGATCAACAAGGCAACACCACCGCCACCGCAGCAGCCATCACAGGCACGAGCGGTGCACGCAGCGCCAAAGGCATCATCGAGACCACAGGCGATGCCGATGTATTTAGCTTCACCACAGTAGGCGGAGCTTGCTCATTCAGCGCCAGCGGAGATGCGACAAGCCAAAACGTCGATGTCCAATTGGAAATCCTCGATGCCAGCGGTGCCGTCATCTCATCAGACAATGCCGATCTCCTCACCGATGCCAGCGTCAGCGCCACCTTGAGCGCAGGAACCTACTTCCTCCGCGTCAGCAGTGTTGGCCGCGGTGACATTCTCACCGATGGTTACTCCAACTACGGCAGCATCGGCCAATACTCCATCAGCGGCAACGCCCCGTAATTCTGGGCATTCCCAGCAAATTGAGCGACATCCGCTCAACTCATCACCATTCATGGGCCTGCGAAGAATTTCACTCTTTGCAGGCCCTTTTCATGAAAATCAATTCGTCTTGCGCTCCATGTGCTTTTTCATGCCCTCGCCCACAGCGATCGAGAGGAATGATTTGACCAAAGGTGAACATGCTTTGAAACGGCACTTTTGCATAAACTCTTCTCCGTGCTCTTCCACCATATTACCGAATGTAGCATGCACAAAGGAGTCCGTGAGATTATTCACACCTTGGAAATCAAAAACTATGGAAACACACTGATTCCAGACGCTTTCCACGCGACGCGACATTACGCTATTGCCCACATGTCCATCAGCGAGAAAATCACCAAATTCAGTAAGCATATTGATTTCTAGGTTCATAGACTGTTTGCCAAAATTACGTGCCGTTAAAGGATCGATTAGCGCAGATGGATTGGATATTATCGGGAGTTCGCAAGAGTGATTGTAGGGTATCGA
>Ga0208597_1000339_pt1 | contig 18248 bp, 10 predicted proteins | sample LakMenEpi05May12_FD_150673 | JGI IMG/M metagenome (GOLD analysis project Ga0208597, IMG submission 150673) | Freshwater microbial communities from Lake Mendota, WI - 05MAY2012 deep hole epilimnion (SPAdes) | ecosystem: Environmental > Aquatic > Freshwater > Lake > Epilimnion/Euphotic zone ...
TCGAACCCTTGGTACAGTTTAACCCGTACGGCAGTTTAGCAAACTACTGATTTCAGCCACTCATCCACCTCTCCTCCGAAACCTCTTTCGAGGGGTGCAAAAATAAGCACTAGTAAGTTAAATTCCTAAAAAAAGTCCGGAATAAACTAAATTAAGTTCAATCCGGACCAATATCTTATTTGCTTATCTATCAGGAGGTTCAGTCGATTTAAAGACTACATAGCTGCCAGCTGTACTTTCTGTGTCAACTCCATCACATTCTCTCTAAACATAGAGTCTGTATCCATTAAATCCTTCACAGTTTGGCAAGAGTGAATCACCGTTGTGTGATCGCGGCCACCAAAATGCTCTCCGATTGTTTTTAATGAATTCTTTGTGAATGCTTTTGCAAGGTACATGGTGATTTGACGTGCTTGTACAATCTCACGCTTACGTGTTTTTTGTAACAATTTATCGTAAGGCACTTCAAAGAATTCACATACCATTTTTTGAATGGCATCGATGGTGATTTCCTTGCTACTTGTTTTCACAAAGTTGCGTAATACCTTCTTCGCTAATTCAACGTCAATTTCTTTTTTATTTAAAGAAGACTGTGCTAATAATGAAATCAAAGCACCTTCTAATTCTCTTACATTCGTGTTGATATTGTATGCCACGTACTTCACTACTTCCTTTGGCATATCTAATCCATCGGCCTTCATCTTCTTCTCTAATATCTCTATTCTTGTTTCGTAGTCTGGCACTTGAATGTCTGCACTCAAACCCCAACGGAAACGACTTAGTAAACGCTCTTGTAATCCTTCTAAATCTTTTGGTGCTTTATCAGAAGTCAATACCAATTGTTTTCCACTTTGATGTAAATGGTTAAAGATGGCAAAGAATGCGTCTTGAGATTTTTCTGCTCTGTTGAAAAACTGAACATCGTCTATGATCAAGACATCTATTAACTGATAAAAATGTATAAAATCATTGATGGCGTTGTTACGGCTATGGTCTTGGAACTGATTAATGAATTTCTCAGAACTTACATATAAAACCACTTTATTTGGGTGGATGCGTTTAACATCGTTTCCAATAGCTTGAGCCAAATGTGTTTTTCCTAATCCTACCCCACCATAAATCACCAATGGGTTGAATGAATTGGCACCTGGCTTTTCAGCTACTGTCTTACCAGCACGGCGCGCAACCCTATTACAGTCTCCCTCTATGAATGAATCGAATGTATAATTATGGTTTAACTGAGGATCAATTTGCATTTTCTTTAACCCTGGAATCACAAAAGGATTCTTCACTGGGCTATCAATCACCAACGGGAAATTCATCTCGTTGTTATTGTATGTTTTCATGCCACTTGCTGGCACATCCATTGAGCCTTTATTCTTAGAACCATTGGCACCACTATCCACCATGATACGGTATTCTAATCTAGCATCCTTACCAAGCTCACGCTTTAGGGTTTTTGCTAATAGATTAACGTAATGTTCCTCGATGTATTCGTAAAAAAATTGGCTAGGCACCTGAATCATCAAAACCTGGTCTTTCAATTCAACTGGTTGGATAGGCTCGAACCAGGTCTTGAAATGCTGCCATTCAACAATATCCTTGATGATTTTTAAACAATTTGCCCAAATTAAATCTGCACTATTAGCCATTTCTTAAATCTAACCCTTTAAACGTGAATAAGTAATAATATTTCTCCGTAGACTAATTTCTAGTAAACCGGTATGCGAATATGAGATGTTTCTGTTGAAAAAAAAACTTTTTTTTTCCGTTTTTTTTACATGTCTCAAATACGCCTATACTTGGGGTCTTCTATCCGTTCAGTCAGGCGTTCAAGGTAGATACTTTTTCTTTAAAATGGGCATTTTATCCACTTATTTTTTTTCTTACTAATACTAAGAATACAGGCCTTAACAAGTGTTAGGAATTGTTTTGATTCAGCCCCAAACAGTTATGAGCAAATATCGCTACCTTTATAGCTATAAATCATACTATGAGCTACGAATTAGTCGGCAAATTGATTGCCAAATACGAGACAATACAAAGAAAAGAGACGTTTAAAACAAGAGAATTTGTGATTGAGAAGTCGGAAGACATCAATGGCAAAACCATCACCAATTATGTGAAATTTCAATGTGTACAAGACAGAACTGCCATGCCTGACCGTTTCAATATCGGAGACACAGTGAAAGTCCTCTTTAATATCAAGGGTTCCAAGTGGAACAAGGACGGAAAAGACAATTATATCACCAATTTAGATGCTTGGAGAATGGAAGCGGTTGCCCTTGGTGGCAATGTAGCACCTTCTGATGCTGGCGCCTATTTTGATATGCCTGCTGGGGATCCAGCTGAGGGCAGCGACGACTTGCCTTTCTAGAATAGTATAGACACATATTAAGTCTCAAAAAGCATTTTTTAGGATAAACACCTAACCCCTATGCAAACAACGATACAATTAAAAATAAAGCCAGCCGACGCAGCCAATGCGTCGGTTTTATTGGCAGTTATAGCGCAAGAGCTTGGCAAAACCATTAGCCAGGTCAATGGCTATCATATTTTGAAGCAATCCATTGACGCCAGAAGCCGTCAACAAGTATGGATGAACTTAACGCTTCAGGTTTTTATTGATGAGCCTGTTTCCGATCGAGTCATCGAACCCTTTCTTTTCCCTATCCTTCCAAAAAATGCGAAAGAAGTCCATATTATTGGCGCTGGGCCTGCGGGCTTATTCGCAGCCTTAGAATGTATTCAATTAGGCTTAAAGCCAATTATATTGGAAAGAGGTAAAGATGTGCGCACAAGACGTAGAGACTTAGCAAGATTGAACAAGGAAGGGATTGTGGATCCTGAAAGCAATTACTGCTATGGAGAAGGGGGCGCAGGCACTTACAGCGATGGTAAATTATATACCAGAAGCAATAAGAGAGGCAGTATCGAAAAAATCTTACGCCTGTTTTATCAGTTTGGTGCCGACGAAACAGTTTTGTATCAAGCCCATCCGCATATAGGCACCAATAAATTACCTCAAATTATCACCGCCATGCGTCTTCAAATTGAAGCAGCTGGCGGTCAGGTTTTATTTGAAAAAAAAATGGTTGATTTTGACCTTGAAAATGGGGTTATTCGTCGCATTCATTGTGCAGATGGTTCCGATTATTCAGTGGAAGCAGTTTTACTTGCAACTGGCCATTCTGCCCGTGATATTTTTGAAATGTTTCATAAAAAGCAAGTGCTGATTGAATCAAAACCTTTTGCCTTAGGAGTGCGTGTGGAGCATCCTCAAAATATAATTGATCAGATTCAATACCATTGTTTGACAAGAGACCCCAACCTTCCTCCCGCAGCATATAGCCTTGTAGAGCAAGTGAATGATCGCGGCGTATTTAGTTTTTGTATGTGCCCAGGTGGTATCATTGCCCCTGCCGCCACGGCACCAGGAGAAATTGTGGTGAATGGATGGAGTCCTAGTAAAAGAAATAATCCATACGCCAATAGCGGTATGGTGGTGCAAATAGATTTACCAACAGCAGCAAAGTTTTTAAAGCAGACTACTAAGAAGGATGTGGATTTAAATCATCCGCTTTTATTATTGGAGTTTCAACAATATGTAGAAAAGCAAGCATTTAAAAGTGGTGGCGGATTGCAAGTGGCCCCAGCGTCAAGACTGGTAGATTTTTGTACGCATAAATTATCCAATGATTTGCCTGATGCGAGTTATTTACCTGGCTTACACGCCGCTGACTTGAGTGATGTGCTTCCAAAGTTTGTACACGAAACTTTACAAAATGGATTTATGGCATTTGGCAAAAAGATGAAAGGCTACTATACCAACGATGCCATTGTGGTGGCAACAGAAAGTAGAACCTCTTCGCCAGTGCGCATTCCTAGAGATGCAGATAGTTTTCAGCATCCTCAAATAAAAAACTTATATCCATGTGGCGAGGGCGCAGGCTATGCAGGCGGAATCGTAAGCGCCGCAATGGATGGCCAGAAACTAGCGCAAAGCATTGCGGCGCAATTGAAATAAAGTAGGATGATTATACTTCCTAAAAAAAATATATTATTAATCTTCTGGCTTGTCTTTTTTACTAATCAACAATCCATCTTGAATTAATTTATTTTGTTTAAAGGAAGCCAACTCCTTAGCCAAGTTTCCACCCACTTCTCTGGTTAAATTTAATTGAGGCTTGCCTGCATTCACCCAAGCAGTAAACCAAAAATCTGCAATCATATTGGCAGATGCTATCAATTGAACATTCACTGTATTACCCAAGGCTTTTGCATAAGCTTCGGCAAACGGTTTGGTATAAGATTTCACTTCCTTGCCATAACGCATTTGATTGCGGTACTTGGTGTCTGGCGTAAACTGCTTAGTGACTTCGGTTTCGATGGCTAACATTTGTGGTACCAATAAATGTGCTTTGCGGATATCCATCCATAGCGCTTGTGCAGGATTTTTCACATACTTTGCTTGATGCGGATTGTATAACATAAACTGATCTAAATTAATTTCAGGAATAAAAGTCTCCCACAAAGAGTGTAATCCTTTTTGTCCTGTCAATTGTCCATCATAGTTCATCGTAGTATGTAAAGGCACATGCAAGTCTGCGACATAATGCCCTAGGTCTGCAGCATAAAATAAAATACTGTCTTTATTTTTAGATTTAAATGCCGCAGTTAAATTGTCTAATTGCACCATCGCATTATAAGGACCCCATCCCCATTTGATTAAACTATCCTTACCATATTTTTTTACAGCAGCCTCCCATTCAAATGGCATTTCATTTGCAGCATTTGGACCATAGGCTTCTAAGTCTATAAAGTGTTTGGTATCCTCTGTTTTATCCTTATTTCTTCTGATATCTGGACGCGGTGCGTTCGCCACTAAATTGTCCATATCCGTATAAAAAAAGCTACGCATTGGTTCTGGTAAATTATACACAGCAATCTGATGGATGGTTCGGTGTACCAGGAATCCCCAACTAGAAAACCCTACCAAGGCTAACAATAAGAAAACATTGAGCACCGATTTTTTTGAGTACATAATCTAAATATTTGCACGAATATAACCCAATATCCCGAGCATACATTCGCTTAACTCGCCCTTTTGCCCGTTCGTAATAAATGAGGCCTGTAAAGTTCTAAAATCAATATAACTTTAGATCAAATTAAATGCCATGGAGCCATTATTAAGTTTATCCCATTTAGTGAAACATTATGCCACTCAAAAAGCGGTGGATGATATTAGTTTCGACATTCAAAAAGGCAGCATTTTTGGTCTACTCGGGCCCAATGGTGCTGGTAAAACAACCTTACTAAGAATGATCACGGGCATCTTTTACCCAGATGCTGGGGAGATTAAATTAGATGGCAAACATTTTGATCCATTATTAGATATCCGTGAGATTGGTTATATGCCAGAAGAACGTGGCCTCTATAAAAAAATGAAAATTGGGGAACAAGCATTGTACTTAGCACAACTTAGAGGATTGTCCAAAGCGGATGCCATGGTAAAAATTAAATACTGGTTTGAGAAATTTGAAATGCAGAGCTGGTGGAATAAAAATGTGGAGGATTTGAGTAAGGGAATGAGTCAGAAATTACAATTTGTCATCACGGTATTGCATGAGCCTAAATTAATTATTTTGGATGAACCATTTAGCGGGCTAGATCCATTGAATGCGAACTTAATTAAGGATGAAATTTATAATTTAGCAAAAAAAGGTTCGACGATTATCTTTAGTACGCATCGTATGGAACAGGTAGAAGAAATTTGTGATCATATTGTACTAGTGAACCTAGGAAAGAAAATTTTAGATGGCACAGTAGCTGATATCAAACAACAATTTAAAGAGTCTATTTTTGCTATTGAAACTAGTCATCCTCAATTGATCAAAGACAACGCCTTGTTCAGTATCCTAGACAAAGCAGATAAAAATCCAAACAAAATTTTGGTTAAGTTAAGTCATGCGGTGGCGTCCAATGAAGTCTTAAAGTACTTAATTGAGCAACAAATTCCTATTGTCAGTTACAACGAAGTGCTACCTAGCTTAAACGATATTTTCATTCAATTAGTAGAAGATACCCACGCAAAAGCAAGGGCTTTTCAAAACATTTAAATACAGTTCATACTCAAAATATATTTTATGCATAAGATTTGGATTATCATACAAAGAGAATACACTAGCAGGGTTAAAAATAAACGCTTTTTATTAGTGACTTTTTTAGTACCCTTATTAATGGTAGGATTGATTGTAGGATCTGCCTATTTTTCATTTAAAGGCACCGAAGAACGCAAAATTGCTGTGGTCGATCCAAATGGTTTTTTTAAGGATAAATTAAAAAATAGCAACCAATTAAAATTTGAATTCTCTAATGATGTGGACACAAGTAATTATCAAGCAAAAGGGTACTCCGATATTTTGCTTATGCCATTATTTGAAGGAGACAATAAAGCAGACTATATTTTAAGGTCTAAAAAATCAATGGGTTTTAATTTACAAGAAACCATTAGCAGAAAAATTAATGCAGCGATTGAAGACCGAATGTTAGAAAAAGCAGGCATCCAACAAAGCATATTGGATTCGATTCATCAATCTGCACAAATAGCAGAATTAAAGGCTTATGAGGATGAAGGTAAAAAAAGTAAAGAAAGCAATGCAGGCTTAGCCATGGCTATAGGATACGCGAGTGGTCTATTGATTTACATTACCATGTTTATTTATGGTACCATGGTGTTGCGTGGGGTGATGGAAGAAAAAACAAATCGTATTGCCGAAGTGATTGTAAGCAGTGTAAAACCATTTGAGCTGATGCTTGGTAAAATTATTGGCATTGGTGCGGTTGGATTAACACAGTTTTTAATGTGGATCATTGTGGTGATGACACTGACCGGCGTTGGTCTGAGCTTATTGCCAGCAGATATACAAAATCAATTACAACAATTACAAGCATCTGGTGGACAGATGGGTGCTGCAGGAATGGCACAGGCAAGTGAATCTGCAAAAAATATTTATGCATTCCAACATGTAATATCTACAACCAATTGGCCATTGATTATTGGACTCTTCTTATTTTATTTCTTAGGTGGTTTCTTATTTTATGCTTCTTTGTTTGCAGCGGTTGGTAGCGTAGTGAATGAAGACCCACAGGATGCACAAAGTTTAATGTTCCCTATCACCATGCCAATCATTTTCTCTTATATTATTACCAATGTGGTGATACAAAATCCAAATACCCCGATGGCTTTTTGGGCTAGTGTGATTCCATTTAGTTCCCCAATGGTGATGATGGCTAGAATTTCCTATGGCGTGCCATCCACTGTGCCTTATTGGGAACTAGCAGTGAGTATGTTGACATTGATTGGTGGATTCTTATTAACTACTTGGTTAAGTGCCAAGATTTACAGGACAGGTATATTAATGTATGGTAAAAAAGTCACCTGGAAGGAAATGGCCAAATGGGCATTCGCAAAATCGTAGATTTTGTGAAATAGTTTACTATTTTGAAAACTATGATTTTGTGAAATAAATTTATTTATTTCTAGATTATAGTGCAATACGGATATTCACCCCTGCCCTTGTATTTGTAATAGGAGGTGCAGATGAAATATATGGTGTCGCCCTTCTTTGATCAAAGAAGAATCTCAAATTGATCTTACTACTCAATACATAATCTACCGAAGGCTGCAATGTGACTTCCTTTTGTCCACCTGTACCATAGGCATTGCTTTGATCCAGTCTGCTATTGCTATTGTAAACATCGCGCACGGCAACATCCAATCTTAATGTTAAATCATTCGCTAATCTACTATTATTCAAACCTGGAATTCTGAATGGTAATTTTAAACCTCTTTTACGGTAGCTTGTTCCTATCACCCACTCCGTACTATTGTTTTCACTCAATTGATAGTCTACTAAACTCAATGCCAATAAACGACTCTTCTTGTATTCAAAACGGATAGACCATTGTGTAACTGTTGTCATATTCAATCCTATCAATGGCTCCATTCTTTCACTGATAGTCACATTTGGAATTAAAAAATAGGGCACAAAATTACCACTTACTGTATCCAAGAAAGATGGCGCACTTAAACGATTGATATCCGCATACAATAATGAACTATTGAAACTATTCATGGATAAGCTTCCATTGTAACCATGTGTTAATGAGATATTGGAAAATAAGTTAGAAAGACCAAGTATGTTGGTTAGTCCATTATATAATAAATTCCAGTTTGGCATAGGTAATATGCCAGAGAATGGATTGGAACGTATACTTGAGTTGTTTTGATTTAGCAAGGCCACTTTTTGGGGATCCTTTCCGGTGTATGCAGCAATAAATGACGGAATCAACACATCCTGTGCATATTTACCATATCCAATGGCATAACCATTAGGATCATTTTTTTGATTCCAATAAGGATTCAAAGCAGCTACCCTATTAGAAATAGTTGCTCTATATTTTTGAAATTGAATAAACTGCGTGGAGATCATATTTGGATCATGCTTGTCAAAGAAAGTTCTTAAAGCAACATAACTAATATTGAATCCCCCTGCTGACAATGGATTATTATGTGATCGATAGCCATTCATGTTTGCCGTTGTATCCTTAAATAATTCAGAATATTCCTTTGTAAATGTTTTATCAAACTTTAAGTCGATGATCAAAGTTTTAATTGGCTCAATCATAACCCTTGCACTCAATCTTTGGTCAAAACCTTGACGGAATAACATGTTGAAATTGGCATCCTTAGTAAGTAAGCCTTTTCGTTCTTGCAAATTCAGCCAATTACTATCCGGCTGCTTACCCATAGCATAGTCAAACCCAGGGGCAAATCCATTAAAGTCCTTATCTATAAACTGCACCCCAGACATAAAGCCTGGTAAACGGCTATTGTAAATTTCTGCATAATCCAAGGATGCATTTTGAACCATCGTCAGTAAGCTTACTAGAGATTTTACAGGACCAGCTATATTCATTACTTCATTTGCTTTAAGCACCCTCATGGCAATTCGTTCCTGCTTCCTTGCCTCCTTCCATATCTTAAATGCCGAGTCTCTTGCTTTGCCTGTTAGTCCATTTAATGCATCTTGCTTTTTAGTAACTAATTGATTCGATAAAGGATTGGATGGATTTGAGGTAGGTTTTGCATTTGATAAAGCGGTTCGAATGAATTTAGATTTATTATATAAACTATTAAAATTGAACTGTGCATTCACCTGATGTGAAAGGGTATTTTCAATGGTGTTACCAAATGATGTAAACAGTCTGCTTGCACCAATCCAATTGTAATTGGTAGACACATTATAACTTGCCAATATCCAATCTGTCATTGGGAATTTACTAGTTGGTAAATCATAGCGTGCTGTAAAACGCTGATTGTATAAAGTATTACGTCCCCCTCTTATCAGCATCCTTACTATGGAATCTTTTTTCTCTTTTGTATCTATTAACCCATCTGGCTCATCTATTCTAGAATTCAAATTTGCGATCATATCTAAGCTGATTGATCTTGTGACAGGCCAACGAAGATTAAAGATGCGCCCCATGGTAAAATATTTATCATAAGTGGTCTCCACTTTTTCTGTGGTACCATCAAATGAATTCACTATCCTAGGCGTATACTCCCCAAACTGACGATCAAATATGGTACGGTAGCTAATTAGACTTGGCGTAGGAGAAAAATTAAAATCTTTTATCAAATTCAACCATGGAGACTTCGTTTTAATCAACTTTGCAAATGGTTGATAGGTTTTTGCTGTATTATTAAATGTATATCCAATTGAACCACGATGCTTTACCACCTGATTTAATTCAACTAAAGGGCTAGTTTGTTGAAGTTGCGAATAGGAATAACTAAGGTCAACATTACTAATGCTCAGCAAAGTATTTCTTTTCCCTGGTAGGATTCTTACGTTGGTGAAATTCAAAGTCTTAATGGTACTTTCGTCAATTGATGCTCTTTTAATTGAATCCCTAATGGCACCTGAAACAGATTTTATTTTATCGGTATAAAGGATGTCTTTATTAAAAGGATCAAACTCAGGATTTTCTTGTGTTTTATTGATACCAGCAAATACAGGTAACGAAATCTTGACTTGTTTTGGTAATAATTTTCCTGCATCAATATTAGTGGCAATATCTAACTGGGTAAATCCTGTTTTTGCACGTTCATTCATTCTTTGTTCTATGCTACCAAAACCAGTAGTTCTATTATTGACAGATACTGCTACTGATCCCAAATCCGCCATGACCACATCCATACGACCCAATGCTGCCCAAGACCCACGCTCATCTAGGTTTGAGAGTCTTAATTCATTGACCCAAACTTCGGCGTCCATAAAAGTCTCCCCCGAAGAATTTTCAAAGGCAATTAAGATCCCTCGGACTTCTCCTAAATTAGGATTTCCCATCACCGAATAAGTATGGTTATTGTCTTGAGGCCGCTCAAACTTTTTATTAAAATCAAAATTTTGATTATCTCTATCAATTTTAAGTTTGACCAAATCAATTAAATTCAAATTCATTTCATTTTCCAAAGGCCATACATCTCTTACTTCTGAAATAGAATAAGTTTTTCGTTTAGTCGTAGTTAATGGAATACGGATTTCATAAAAGTTATTTTGAAAATCCTGCCCAATTCTTAGCACCGCTGTAATCACGCCCTTCTCAACCACATCTGGCCTATTTTTATTTTCGGCATGCAAAAACATGGATAAACTTCCATATCGTCGAATGTCAATATTCATGGTTTTAAAGACCCCTCTTGGCGTTGTATTTTTCTGCAATCTATTCAACTGAACACTTAATGCCTGTTCGTTTTGTAATAAGTTAACGCCGTTATTACTTAATAATTGAACACGCTCAATACCAGGAGGTACTAAATAGTTTACTGGTGTTCTACTTCCATTTTCTTCTAAACTCACCGCAATGGTATTCACCACAGCCGTATTATTCTCGGGTGTAATTAATTTATACTCTCCAGAATTATCTACTTCATAAGTAAATTGCCTCCACTGGTTACGAACTAAATCAAGTCTGGCAAAACGAAGGGTGATTGAATCCTCAAAGCCTGTAAGGTACATTCTTAAAAAACGGATGGATTTAAAATCACGAATACCGCCCATTCTATTGGTGAAGGACCTTATTGGCACCCTAAATAAATACCAATTCTCGATAGATTTAGACCCATCTGCTAAAGTCACATTGACTGTTTTTGAATCCGTCACATACTTAGTGTTATTCACACCAATTCTTCCTTTTTGTAAATCAATCTCATATTCAAAATAAGCTTCTGTTTCATTTAAAGTATTATCTCTGTTTAAATCTTCATTATCTGGCAATAAAGTAGCCGCACTACTAAATTGACTATTCCCCGCCAAGGCAGAGTTGCCTTGTGGATTATTGAAAAATTTATACCTACTTAAAATATTTGCACCAGCTGCATCATAGCTTGCATCACGATACCAAACATAGTTATCGGCAGAAGGATCTTTTGTAAATTGTTGCGCAACAGTACTGTTACCAATTTGATTGATCAAGTAGGCTTTCTTTATTCGTTCATCCTCGTCACCTAATCCATCAAATCCAATGTCCTGAAATTTTCTGTCTTCTGGATTATTACTAAATGCATTGGTCACCTGGATTGGATTCACTGGCACCCTTCCCCAAGTAGAGCTATCAATACTTGCAGGTATAGTAGGTGTGGGCATACCATTTTCGTAAAAACGTCTGCCATCTTTTAAAATATCTTCACTTACATTTCCTAAGTTCAAATACAATTTACCTCTTGTTGCTGCAGACTTAATGAAGGGATCCTGTACCCAAAATTCTACATATTCAATGATGCCAGTTTCGAAATCGGTTTGGTCTAAAGCACGCATAATACCACCCCATTTGTCAGAAGGGTTTTTTACCCTACCGTTGACATCTAAATCTTTATAGTTGTAATTGTATGGGCCTCTATCTTTTGGAAAATAACTTAAATCAAAAGTTGGTAATTGGACGTCTGTAATATTGGTAGTTCTTTGCGGAAATAATTCATTGGTAAATACCTGACGAATTCTTGGATCACTTAATGAAGCCGCATTATTTGCCAGTGGGTTATTGGCACTATTACGATCTTGTAAATTAGGCTCAATGGTATACCAAGATATTCTTGATCTGTTTTTATTATAGTCTATGGAATCTACCAATGCTCCCTCTGGGAAACGATCCAGTGGTGTGGAAGCAAGTGTCCAAGCGTTAAAAGGAAACCTTAAATCAATATTGGTTCTAGTGGCTTCAAAATCATCTAAATAAATCAAGCCTGCAGCCCCTTTACCAATTTGTTGCGCATGCCCTGGTTTTAAAATTGCCGCTTCTCCATAGGCTATAAGAGATGACTTTGCTTTAGTGCTATAAAAGGGAAGCTTATCCAAGAGTCTTGTTAAACCAGGTAGGTCTTTTTTATAATTGAAATCAAAACCATACATGGAATTCTTAATAGGGTCAGCACCAAAATTGGTCTTCGTAAAAAATGGTCGCTCATTTAAACGAGTGCTCGATAATCCAAAATTAAAATTCTTACTCGCTAAGTAGTCAATCCTCAATGCCCTAAATCCACGCTCCTGAAATCCAAAACCCAAATTATTTTCAAAAGAAACATTCACTGGAATATTAGAACTTAAAATACCTGGGTTAATGATTCTTACAGTACCCGATCCATAGTCAACCATATAATCAAAACCTTCTCTTAAAATCTGTCCCCCTGCGCGCACGCTCACAGAACCTTGTGGCACATTAAAAGCATTTAAACTAATCTCAGAGCCGCCCGCGCTTCCTTTAACCTGTCCTTCCATCACAAATCGATTTAGGTTGGCATAGGTTTGTGCTTCTGCTTTGATATTGCGGTACAATTGATTGTAAATATATTTTTTTGAAATTGTAGTATCAATCCCTTTAAATGCAATGTCTTGTAAGTCTTTACCAAAGGGCTCTAATAAAGGAAAAACAATCCTACCCATATTGGATAAGACCGTATAGCCTTCTACATAATCGAATACCCCATCTGGTTGAGGGTCGTTACGATTATTCAATCGGTCTAATTGTAAAATTTTAATCAATGATATCCCCTCATTTGCTTTATTGGTCACAGGCAGATATCTTTTTAGTCCAGCACTTGGCTCTTCATACAATACATTCAACTGAAAATCTTGTTGTTGAATAGCACCAAATAAATCCAATGAGTAGACGTTTTTCATCATCAAATCCCAGATAGGTAAGTCTGTTCTTTGCGTCGTTGCTTTTAATAATTTTAAATATAAAATTTGTTGTACGCCTTTATTTGGATCCAATGCAACACCTTCTGAGAATTCACCCACCTGATACAATTTACCATTGTAGGTATACTGAAAGGCGACTCCTAAAACCTCATCTGCTTGAAGTGGGATATTCAAAGACAAGAAACCCAACTGACCATTGAAAAAATATTCGTTCTCTGTTAATTTTCTTGCAAAAGTTCTTTCATAATCTTCTGCAGACCTCAATCCTTCTTGCGCTAATACAGCAGATACCCCAGCCGGATTTCTGGCATTGGGGTTGTTAATGATTTTTGTATATAATTTGTTGGCACTATTGTCTGGAAATGGATTATTAGGATTGCTTTCTAAAGCTTTTCTTTCGGCTCTTAACACTGGCTCACCAATATCGGTTAAGCCAACCACATCTCTTGCATTGGTTGTTTGACCATTACGATTGGTTACCCATACTTCTATTCTCTTAATTTGAATTTGAGAATTAATCATTGGCAAGGTACTCATTGCCTTGTTGTAATTATTTCTAAAATACTGTGCTAATAAAAAGTGTCTATTTTCTTCATAGTCGTCTAATCTTTTTTGGAATCGTTGCGTAGACGACCCACCCTGCAAGGACAAAGACTGACGTTGAGATTTTTGATTGGCAATCGCAGCTGTCACAAATAATTTACCAAATTGCAATTGTGTCTTTATCCCAAATAAATTTTGGGTACTAGGTATCAAAGTGCTTCTAGAAATATAATTAATATTTCCTGCTTCGATAAACTTAACCACCTCATCCTTCTTGCCTGTATAATTTAATTTAATCTGGTTATCGAATCCAAGATTAGACAAGGAATTTAAATTGATGGGAAACGTAATCTTATCGCCAATTTTTGCAATCAAACTAAAATTGGTATTGGCATCAAAATCAAATCCACCGTTTCTTCTGGCACGTTCTGGCAGGGTTGGATTCTTTACATTTTGTCCTTGATACCCCGCCCTGATATTAATTTCTCCAACAGGTTTAATGTCAATTTTTAATTCCGAATCTGTCTTCCCAAATAATCGATCAAAAAAACTATCATATAATTTTGTCTTAGGTCTTGTAATTTTTCGGTTTAACACCCCTAGTGAATTGGCGCGCTGCATAAAATAGGCCTGCTCATCCTTACGTGTTTTAAATTTCCAGAATTCGTCAAAACTTAACGTCGAAGGAAAACGATTGTACCCTGTTCCTAGTTTCTCGGTAATATAATATTGCTTAGTAACAGGATCATAATCTACTTTTCGTTTAAGTACACTTGAATCTCTAATATCAAAAGGATTATTACTTGGCTGAGTTAAAAAATCGGCACGTCTATCTGCAATTGGATACCTTAGTTTACCCACCAAAGTATCTGGAACTTTTTTAGTGATCGTATCTTGAAATGGCGGTTTTAATTGGCTTGTATCTTGGGCATAAATCGTCTGCTTCGTTAGAAGTAAGACAAACAACCACATGACAGAGTGAAAGAATCTCAAAAACAAAGCATTAAATGTGAGTGATTAACAGTTTTTAAGGGCTTGTTTGATCAAAACTTCTAGAGAAATATCTACACCCTCTGATTGTGTCACCTTATCAATCGCTTTTTCTGCAACCGCCTTTTGAATCCCTAATGAAACCAATGCTTGAATAGCATCTTGATGCGGAGTGGACTTGCTAAAGGTGGAACCACCTGACATTTGCATTGGCAATTTTGCCAATTTATCTTTCAACTCCAAGACCAAACGCTCTGCTGATTTCTTGCCAATCCCTTTTATTTGTTCTAATAAACGTGCATCTCCTTGCACAATTGCTCGAATGATTTCGTCTGGTCGCATCCCCGATAACATCATCCTAGCAGTACTTGCGCCAACACCTGATACACTTATGAGTTGCATAAAAAGTTCTTTTTCATCCTGCCCAAAAAATCCAAACAGTACCTGGGAATTTTCGGTTAAGTGCAAATAGGTATGCAGTAACCCCTTCTCTTTGCCAGAGATAGATTCGTAGGTATTCAAACTGATGTTGACTTCATAGCCTACACCACCAACATCCACAATCAGTTTTGCTGGGGTCAATTGGACAAAATTTCCTTGTAAAAATGCAATCATAATGGCTTCAAAAATAACACTTAAGCAATGAAATATGGCCATTTTACGTCATTCTTAAGCATTTTTTAAGATATTTGTGACCAAACAAAGCAACGAACTATGGCCCAAAAGCTGAAAGCAGCAATCACCTCGGTTGGAGGATATGTCCCAGAGACCAAATTGACCAATTTTGACTTAGAAAAATTAGTAGATACCAACGATGAGTGGATCAGAACTAGAACAGGAATTTCTGAGCGAAGAATCTTGAGAGAGCCAGGTAAAGCAAGTTCTGATATGGCTGTAAAAGCGATCGAAGAGATTTTGAGAAAAAAGAATTTAGACCCTTTAGAAATTGATTGTATTATTTGTGCCACGGTGACGCCAGACATGGTATTTCCTGCGACAGCAAATATCATTGGTGATAAAATTGGTGCTAAAAATGCATTCGGATTTGACTTAGGCGCAGCCTGTAGCGGTTTCTTATTTGCCTTAACCACTGGTGCAAGTTTTGTAGAGACAGGCAGGTATAAAAAAGTGATCGTAGTTGGGGTAGATAAAATGAGTTCAATCATTGATTATACAGATAGAGCCACCTGTATCATTTTTGGAGATGGCGCTGGTGCCGTTTTATTAGAACCAAGTGCAGATGAGGATGGATTTCAAGATGCCATACTAAAAAGTGATGGAAGTGGAAGCGCCTATCTACATCTTAAAGCTGGTGGAAGTTTAAAACCAGCATCTATTGAAACTGTGATGGCTAAAGAGCATTATGCTTTTCAAGACGGACAACCAGTTTTTAAATTTGCTGTAAAAGGGATGGCAGATGTAAGTGCCGAACTATTAGAAAAACACAATTTAACGGGAGAAGATATTGCTTGGTTAGTGCCACATCAAGCGAACTTAAGAATCATTGATGCCACTGCTGACCGTGTTGGTTTGCCTAAAGAAAAAGTGATGATCAATATTCAAAAATATGGCAATACCACAGCAGCGACTATCCCATTGTGTTTATGGGATTGGGAGTCTCAATTGAAAAAAGGAGATAATTTAATCTTAGCGGCTTTTGGAGGAGGATTTACATGGGGTGCAGCATGGATTAAATGGGCCTATTAATTGTATCTTTAGATAGTCGCATATATATCATTTAAAAAAACGCATTATGAGTCAAAAGAAATTTAAAGGAATTAGTACAGTAACACTGCATACTGCGGGACATGACAATGATAATTTTTCGCATACCACGCCGATCTATGCTACTTCTACATTTACTTTTAATTCTGCCGAGGAAGGGATGGAGCGTTTTAAAGGAGATGATAAAACTAGATTGTATACAAGATGGGGCAACCCCACTTTCACTGCAGCAGAACAAACTATTGCCGCATTGGAATCCCATGGATTATTAAATGAACAAGGTGCACCATTGGAATTAAAAGCATTATTGCATTCAAGTGGACAAGCTGCTATGACTACTTTATTTTTTAGTAACCTAAGTGCTGGTGATACATTGATTTCGCATTATTCATTATACGGAGGCTCTCAAGAACTGATGCAAAAAGTGTTGGTAGAGGCTGGCGTGAAAATTATTTTAATTGATATTCATGATGAAGCTCTTTTAATTGAAACCATCAAAGCCAACCCTAGCACAAAACTAATTCACCTTGAAACCCCTGCCAATCCTACATTACAGTGCGTGGATATTCAAGCGATATGCACTATTGCTAAAGCACACGGGATTAAAGTATCGGTGGATAATACCGTTGCTACGCCTTATTTACAGCAACCCTTTGCTTTAGGAGCAGATTTTGTTTTTCATTCCGCGACTAAGTTTTTAAACGGGCATGGATCTGCATTACATGGTGTATTATTAGGAAAGGATTTGGAATTCATGAACAAGAAAGCTTGGAAATGGCATGCATTAATGGGCGGCAACAGCAATGCCTTTGATGCCTACTTATTAATACAAGGAATGAAGACTTTAGAAGTTAGAATGGAAAGGCATTGTAGCAATACAGCAAAAGTGGCTCATTTTTTAGCAGCACATCCTGCCATTGCACATGTAAATTATACAGGACTTACAACACATCCTCATCACGAGATTGCTAAAAAACAAATGAAGCAACATGCACCCTTAATTAGTTTTGAACTAAAAGGTGGTATTGAAGCGGGTAAGAAATTCATCAACGCGGTGGAAGTTTGTACACGTGCAGTGTCATTAGGCACGGTGGATACCTTGGTATCTCATCCAGCAAGTATGACGCATATGTCCATACCAAAAGAAGAAAGAATGAAGTATGGTATTACAGATGGCTTAATTAGAATGAGTGTGGGTATTGAAAATATCGAAGACTTAGAAGCAGATTTAGCACAAGCCTTGGGTAAGGCGTCATTATAGTTTAAATAAATATTTCTTTTACTTCTTCAAATATATTTTACTTGAATTTTTTTTGAATTGAATTATTTTTGAATTGTAAAAATATAATCCTAAAGCTTTTAATCTCTTTCTATGGAAATAATAATTCGCAAAGCAGTTCGTAAAGATTGTGCTCGTATGATGGAATTGATCCAAGAACTAGCTACTTACGAAAAAGCGCCTGACGAAGTCACTGTATCACTTACTCATTTTGAAGAAAGTGGATTTGGCGCAAATCCAGTATGGTGGGCATTTGTAGCGGAGGCGCAAGGGGTAGTGATTGGGATGGCTTTATATTATATCCGCTACTCTACTTGGAAAGGACAAAGAATGTACCTAGAAGATATTTTAGTTACCGAAGATATGCGAGGTCAAAAAATTGGTAGCCAATTAATGGATGCTTTGATAGTTGAAGCAAAAGAAAAAGGATTCAAGGGAATGAACTG
>Ga0208597_1000340_pt1 | contig 18235 bp, 12 predicted proteins | sample LakMenEpi05May12_FD_150673 | JGI IMG/M metagenome (GOLD analysis project Ga0208597, IMG submission 150673) | Freshwater microbial communities from Lake Mendota, WI - 05MAY2012 deep hole epilimnion (SPAdes) | ecosystem: Environmental > Aquatic > Freshwater > Lake > Epilimnion/Euphotic zone ...
CTCATCGGCCTCGCCTCCGTGGCGACGTCGCCGGAGCAGCGGGGCAAGGGCTACGCCTCTCTCCTGCTGCGCGCCGTCATGGAGCTCCATCGCTTCGCCCAGCCCGACACGCGCTTCCTGCTCTTCTCCGAAGTGAAGCCGACGATCTACGAACGCCACGGCTTCCGCGTCCTGCCGGCGGAGCACCAGCGCTTCCCGAAATCCTTGGCCATGGCCACCGGCGACACGCCGCTCAGCGGGACCGAAGCCGAGTTCTTAAAGGCCTACTTCTAGGCTTACTTCTTCGCCGGAGCGGCCAGGGTGACCTTCTCCAGCCACTCGGCGATCTTCGGCTTTTCCGTCTCGCCGAAGGCGTGGCCGACGCCGGCCATCTCGCTACCGGCCACGGTCGCTCCTTTCGCCTTCAAGGCGGCGGGTAGGTGGCTGGTGTTCGGCTTATTGGAGCCTTTCAACTCGCCCCAGCAGGCGTAGGCGAACTTGCCCTTGAGGTCATTCAAGGCGCCGAGCGAGGAGTAGGCGGTGCCGCCGCCGTCGACGAAGATGAAGACGCCGAAGTGATCGGTGAGCCGGGGCTTGGTGCTGAGGCGGAGCATGCCGTCGATGGCGTGGCCGCCGTTGCTGAAGCCGGCGATGATCGAGCGCGAGCGGTCGAGGTTGGGAATGACCTTCGCGATCTCCTCCAGCATGAAGCGATGGTAGGCCCAGACCTTGGCGTAATCGCCGACCATGTTCGCCTGCTTCGGATTGTTGGCGCCCTTAGGATAGGGCAGGCCGACCAGGATGAAGTCGCCGGCGGGTAGGAAGGAGCTGTTGGGCTGGTTGCCGCCTTCACCGCCGCCGAGCCAGACGACGAGCGGGTATTTCTTCGCCGCATCATAATCCGCCGGGAGTTTCAGGTGGCAGGCCGCGAGCGCGCCTTTGCGGTCCACGGTCAGCTCCGGGAAATCAAACTTTAGCGCAGCACCCGGGGCGACCTGCGCCTTGAGCTCCGTGCGCGGGACAGGTTTGGCTGCGACCGTTGCGGTCCCCTTATCCTGCGCCTGCAGTCCGAGGCCTATCGCGAGCAGGAGGCAGAGGCGGAAGACGCTCATGAGGCTTTAGCGGAAGGACTTCTGGCGCCAGGCGGCGTCGGCTTCGCGGTCGGTCCGGAATTCGATGACGCGCACGCCTTTGCCGCGGATCTCGAGGAGGCGACGCAGGTCGCTCCAGCCTTCGGCGAGGTCGTGACGTACCTTATGCGCAGCGCAGAGCTTGCCGAGGTCGGTCGCCTGCGGCGTGCCCCAGAGCTGCTCGAAGCGGGAGCTCTTGGCGACGGCGAGGTGGTTGAAGATGCCGCCGCCCTGGTTGTTGATCACGACGACCGTGAGGTCGCCACGATGACCGTAAGCGGAGAGCAGGGCGTTGCTGTCGTGGAGGAAAGTGAGGTCGCCGCAGAGGAGCACGGTGCGCTTACCATCGAGCGAAGCGCCGAGGGCGGTCGAGACGGTGCCGTCGATGCCGTTGGCCCCGCGGTTGGTCAGGACTTCCGGGCCGGGGCCGGGCGGATGGTAGAACCACTCCACGTCGCGGATCGGCATGCTGCTGCCGACGAAGAGGCGGTCATCCGGTCCGAGGGCTTCGTCGAGCAGCGACACGACGCGGCCTTCGAAGGGCCAGTCGACGTTCACGATACGCGTGAGCTTCTTCGCCGCTGACTTCTGGGCCGTCTGCCAGGCCTTGCCGTAAGCGGTCGGGCGTGCCGAAGACGTATCGCCCGAAGGCACGAGCTGTCCGTCGAGGCGGCTCCAGCGCGAATGGGTCGGGTCGGTGTTCTCGCCGGCGCGGCCGAGCTGGAGCGCGGTGATGTCGCCGTCCTTGAGCCAGGCACGGAGGGCCTTGCTGGTCGGGAGCGGGCCGACGAACACCGCGGCCTCCGGTCGGAGGGAGCGCGCGGCTTTGGCGTCGCGCAGGATCAGGTCATAGCCCGAGACGAGTGCAGTATCGCCGGCGAGGTCGCCGCGGAGCGTGCCGGCTCCATCGGCGAGGATCGGCCAGCCGGTGAGTTGGGAGAGTTCGCGCAGGGCCGCGGCGCTTTCATCGCGATCCTCGAAAGCATGCGGGCCGATGACGATGACGCCGCGTTCGGTCTTGGGCAGCAAACTGGCGACCGTGATGGGCGTGAGGGTCGGACGGACGACTCCGCAGGGCGGCACGGCCGTGAAGGTCTCGAGATCAAGCCCTGCGGGTGCCTTGAAGCCCTTTTCCGGCTCGGAGGGCGGCAGAGGGTCGCGGAAGGGCAGATTGAGGTGCACCGGCCCGGCCAGAGGGCCTTGCGAGCGCTGCCAGGCGTCGACCAGCAGCTGGCGCCAATGGCGGAGCAGGGTGAGGTCGGTGCCAGGCACGGCGGCTTCGGCGGCCCAGACGGGGTAGGCCGCGAAGATGCCGTTCTGGGCGATGGTCTGTCCGGAATGACATTCACGGAGTTCCGGCGGGCGGTCAGCGGTCAGGACGAGCAGCGGGGTGGCCGAGAGACGAGCCTCGACGACCGCGGGCAGGTAATTGGCGGCGGCGGTGCCGGAGGTGCAGAGCAGAGCGGCGGGCTGGCCGGTGGCCTTGGCGATGCCGAGGGCGATGAAGCCGGCCGAGCGCTCATCGAGCGAGACCGTCACGTTCAAGCCGGCGGATTCCGCGAAGGCGTGGGCGAGCGGTGTCGAACGCGAGCCGGGCGAGATCACCACGTGCGTGAGGCCGAGGCGACGGAGAGTCCGCACGCCCACGTCCGCCCAGAGGGCGTTCGTATTCAGGTGCTTCGTCGCGCGAGCCATGGTTACAGGCAATCCGCCAAGGGTGGGGCTGTCCAGCGTGGGCTTGGTTTTGGGTTTAAGCGGGGCAGATAAGGCCTATATTTCTGTTTCAAATGGAGGTCTTCCTCTACCTGCTCCCGCTCATCCTGGCCCTGATCTTTCCGGTCTTGCTGGTGCACGCCATCTTCTGGGGCATGACCTTCACGGTGGATGCCGGCCATATGCGGGTGCGGATCTACGGTTGGACCGTGCGGAAGGTCGCGCTGGCCGACATCGAATGGGCCGCGCATGACTGGGTCTTCTGGAACGAACATTGGACCAACACCGTGAATCCCAAGAAGCTGGTCCTGCTCCGTCGCCGTACCGGCTGGTTCAAGAATTTCGTCATCAGCCCGCCCTCGCCTCCGGAGTTCCTTCGTGAGCTGGCCGCGCACGGCGTGACCCTCCGTTGAATCTCATGCGTTCGCTTCTCGTTTATCTCTGCACGCTTGGTGCGCTGGCCGCCGCCGAACGACCCGTCTTCTTCGCCATGGATACCGCCGCGCGGCTCGCGCCTACGGAATGCGCGCAGGTGCTGGCCGAGCTCGGCTACGCCGGCCTCGGCGGTCGACCCGCGACGGCCAAGGCCCACGCCGATGCGCTCAAGGCCAAGGGGCTCGTCTACTTCAACGGTTATCACGTCGCGAATTTCCCGTCTGGCCAGGCCGATTTGCCGGTCGAGCTGACTCAGGCGGTCGACGGACTCGCCGGCACCGGCGGCACGCTGTGGCTGGCGATCAACAAGGTCACGTTGCCGCTTGGTCTTTCCATGGGGCCCGAATACGGCGACACCGTCGTCGTACCGCAGCTGCGTCAGCTGGTCGCCTACGCCCGGACCAAGGGCGTGAAGGTCTCGCTCTATCCGCACGCCGGCTTCTGGGCCGCGCAGTTCGAGACTTGCGTGCGCGTCGCCAGCAAGGTCGACGACCCGAACCTGGGCGTGACCTTCAATCTCTGCCACTGGCTCAAAGTCGAAGGATCCGAGCGCGATCCGCTGCCGCTCATCAAGGACGCGCTGCCGCGGCTGAACTTCATCACCATCAACGGTGCCGACACCGGCGACACCCAGAACCTCGGCTGGGACAAGCTCATCCAGCCGCTCGGCCGCGGCACCTATGACGTCGGTGCGTTCGTGGCCAAGGCCCGCGCCGCCGGTTATCGCGGACCCTTCGGCTTCCAGGGCTATGGCATCAAGATGGAGCCCAAGGAACTACTGAAGGAGACGATGGAGGGGTGGAAGAAGGTTGTTAAGTGAGGTTTTAGCGGTTAGCGGTTGGCGGTAAGCGGTTGGAAGCATTTCGGGTCACGGGTCACGGGCTTCTGGCGCCAGGTGCGGGTAATCGGGTTCGGGGTCCTGACCCGGGACCAGCACCTGAACCTGAATACCCGGATCAGATACCCGATGGCCGAGACCCGGGACCTGAAAGTCATGACATGCCGAAGCCAATCATCCGGTTTCCGGTCTCCCTTTGGGGCTATGCTTTCCTAACCGCTAACCGCCAACCGCTAACCGCTGTCGTCAGAAACAAAAAACCCCGGTCACCCGGGGTTTTTCTTTCACCGGCTTACTTGCCGGATGCGTGTTCCTTCGCGTGCTCGCGAAGCGGGTCGTAGGCGAAGTCCTTCTTCAGGTCGCGCCACGAGGCGTGCACGTGATTGGCGCCGCCCTGGAAGTTGGCCATTTCGAAGAGGAAGGTCGGGCCCTGGATGCTGTAGTAGTGGGGCTCGCCGACTTCGAGGCCGCCATTCCAGGCGAACACGAGGGAGTCCTTCACGGCGTCGATGGCCTTGAGTTCGCGGGCGGCGAAGTCGGGACGGGCGCGGCTGACGTATTCGTAGACGATCTTACCGAGCATCTGCTTCTGTTCGGCGGTGAGCGCCGTGGCGGCGATGCCCTGGTGCTTGATGAGTCCGTCGGCCTTCTGCTTGTTGCCGGTCACGATGTCCTTGAAGGGGTCCTTGTTGAGGAAGCCCTGCTTGCGCTGTTCGGCGGTGAGGGACTTGGCGAGCTGGCGGCCGAGGTCGTCTTCATACTTCAGGAGTTCGAAGCCGACGGGGCCGGGCTGGTCGTCTTTGATCTTGCCCGGGTTGCTGGCGAAGAAGGAAGGCGTCGAGCTGACGAGCTCACCTTCGACGAGCGTGAAGTTGAGGGAGAGGTGGTGGCCTTCCCAGCGGAAGCCCCAGGTGCCCTTGAGGTCCGGCTTGCCGAAGATGGATACGAAGTAGTTCTCGGCGTCGCGCTTCGGGCCCGAACCCTTCTCGATCTCGAGGAGGAGCTGTTCGAGGGCCATGATCTGCTCAGCCTTCATGTGGCCGCGACCGCTGAGGGCGACGGAGAGGATGGCCTGGGCGAAGTGGCGCTGGCCGGGATTCATTTCCTTCAGCGGGAGGCCCTTGCGGACGGAAGGCACGAAGATCCAGTTGGTGCGCTCGGCGTCGTCGAAGCCGAAGGTCGCCTTGGCTTTCTGCTCGGCGTTGAGCGAGCCAAGGAAGGCGGAGGCCGCGGAGGACAGTTCTTCGCCGGCGGTATGGCCGAAGGCGGGGACGGCGGCGGCCAGGAGGCCGAGCGCGCACAGGAGGCGGGTGAGGGAACGCATGGGGGTGTCAGGTAAGGACAGGGGTGTAAGGGAAGGGTTCCCGGAGAGCCAGACAGGAATAGCGACGGGGCTGTCGCCCCGAGGGGGCACGTGGGCACGAGTATCGAGTATAGGGGCGATACAATCACGGCGGAATAAGAGCAAAGGGGCTGCCGCCGGACCCCTCCCCGATACTCGATACTCGTGCCAACTCTACCCTGCAGAGGGAACGGTTACGTTCCCTCTGCTTCGCTCAGCTTCTGGGCGGCCTGTTCCCAGGCGGCGGTGGCGGCCTGGAGGGCGTTGATCGTGTCGCGGAGCTGGGCGTTCAATTGCGGGAGATTCGCGCCGCCGGTATAGGTGGCCGGATCGGCGAGTTCGGCGGTGAGCTTGGCCTGCTTGGCTTCGAGGTCGGCGACCTGCTGCTCGCACTTCGTGACCTCGGACTTCAGCTTGCGGATATCCGCGGCGGAGGGCTTGACCGGAGCCTTGGGTTTTTCGGCCTTCGCGGCTTCGACCTGCTTAGGTCGGGCATCGGTGAAGCCGGCGGTCAGCGCGGCGCGTTCGTTGCCGGCCTTAGATTTCTCGAGATAGTAGGCGTAATCGCCGGCGTATTGCGTCAGGCGGCCGGAGTGCACGTGCAGGACCGTCTTGGCGATCTCGCGGATGAAGTGTACGTCGTGGCTGACGAAGTACAGCGTGCCTTCGTAGGTCTTCAGGGCGGCGATGAGCGCGTCGATCGACATGATGTCGAGGTGCGTCGTCGGCTCGTCCATGAGCAGGAAGTTCGGCGGGTTGATCAGCAGCTTCACCAGCGCGAGACGGGACTTCTCGCCACCCGAGAGCACCGAGACCTTCTTATGGACGTCGTCCTTGCGGAAGAGGAACGTGCCCAGCATGCCGCGGGCCTGCTGTTCCGTGAGGCCGTTCTCCGTCGTGCGGAGCTCCATCACGTTCTCGAGGACGGTCAGCTTCGGGTTGAGGTTGTCGACGCGGTTCTGGGCGAAGTAGCCGGTGATCACGTTACCGCCTTCCTCGCGGAGGCCGCCGTTGATCGGGATGACGCCGGCGAGGATCTTGAGGAGGGTGGACTTGCCGGCGCCGTTGGGGCCGACGAGCACCGTGCGCTGGCCGCGTTCGCACTCGAAGTTGAGGTCCTGGTAGACGACATGTTCGCCGTAGGCCTGCTGGACATGCTCGAGCTTCATCACCTTGAGGCCGGAGCGGGGCGGCTGGGGGAAGCGGAACTGGATCTTCTTCAGGTCGTCTTCGGGCTCGTCGATCGCGACCTCTTCGAGGCGGGCGATCTGCTTCTCCTTGGACTTCGCGCGGGAGGCCATCGAAGCCTTGGCGCCGAAGCGGTCGACGAACGTCTGCAGGTGCGCGATCTCGCGCTGCTGGTTCTTGAACATCGCCTGCTGGCGGTCCTTGCGGGCCACGCGCTCCTCGATGAAGTCGTCGTAGTTGCCGTTGTAGCAATGGAGGCGCTGGCCGCGGAGTTCGATCATGCCCGTGCAGAGGGCGTTGAGGAAGGCACGGTCGTGCGAGATGACGACTAGGCCGCCCGGGTAGCGGGTCAGGTAGTCCTGGAACCAGAGCAGCGCTTCGAGGTCGAGGTGATTGGTCGGTTCGTCGAGAAGGAGAAGGGTGGGCTCGCTGACGAGCAGGCGGGCGAGGTGCGCGCGCATGACCCAGCCACCGGAGAACGTCTTGGCGAGTTTGTCGTGGTCGCTTTCGCGGAAGCCCAGGCCGGCGAGGATTTTCTTCGCGCGGGGTTCGAGCGTGTAGTCGATATCCCAGTCGTCGTCGTTCTCGGGCTCGAGCTTGCCGCCGCTGGTCGCGATCTGGAGGATCGTCTCGTCGCCGACGGGCGCGCTTTCCTGCGGGAGGAAGCCGAAGTTCGCGCCGCGTTCCCACTCGATGAGGCCGTCGTCCGGCTTATCCTTATCGAGGATGATGTTGAAGAGGGTGGACTTGCCGGCGCCGTTGGCGCCGACGAGGCCGAGGCGGTCCGTCCGGGCGATGTTCAGCGAGACCTCCGCGAACAAGGTGCGGGGTCCGTAGGACTTGGAAACATTGGCAATCGTGAGCATCGAAGTTGCGATAAAGCGGCCTGCGAGGGCGAGGTCAAGGGTCGCTTGGGCGACCGCCCGACCTCGCCCTCGAGAGGGGGCACGTGGGCACGAGTAACGAGTAACGGGGAAGGGGTTAGGCTGTCTCGGGTAGGGCTGACCACCCTTGGTCAGCCACGGTTGAGCGAGGGCGCTCAACCCTACCTAATGCTGCGGGTGGGTTGCTTCCCCCTTGTCACCGTGCCCCCGTGCCAGCTTGCCCCCTCGTTTACGACCACTTCAGCTTACTCCGCAGGACGTCGAAATGGGTGAGCGATTTCGGACGCAGGAGGGCCAGCTGGACCTTGGCGGTGCGGATGACGAGGGGGAGGCGGCGCTGGGCTTCGAGGGTCTCGCGGCCGTCGACGGAGAGGCCGAGCAGGGCGCTGTCTTCGCTGCGGATCTCGAGCTCGGTCTCGCCGTCGAAGATCACCGAGCGATTGGAGAGCGTGTGCGCGCAGATCGGCGTGAGCACGAGCACGGAGGCCGCGGGGTCGACGAGCGGGCCGCCCGCGGCGAGGTTGTAGGCCGAGGTGCCGGTGGGGGAAGCGATGATGAGGCCGTCGGCGCGGTATTCGTTCACGCGGGCTCCGTCGGCGAGCACGGAGAAACGACCCATGCGGAAGACGTCGCGGGTCTTGATGACGAGGTCGTTCAGGGCCAGGGCGAAGCTACCGTCGGCGAAGCGGATCTCGAGGAGGGCGCGCTTCTCGACGCGGAAGTCGCCGCTGAGGATGGAATGCAGCGAGGCGCCGACGTCATCGCTCGGATAGGCCGCGAGGAAGCCGAGCTTTCCGCGGTTGATGCCGAAGAGGGGCACGCCTTCAAGGGCGGCGGCTTCCGCGACGCCGAGGAAGGTGCCGTCGCCTCCGACCACACCGCAGGCATCGGCGCCCTGGAGGGAGGCGCGGCTGATCGGCCAGCCTTCGGCGACCGTGAGGGTCACGCCGGCTTTCTGGGCGGCTTCCTGGACCGAACGCACGATATCATCCACCCCGGGCTTGGTGCGGTTGACGACGAGCGTGAGGCGGCGGATGGCCATGAATGACGACTAGTCGTCCGCCGGGGAAGGGCAAGGACAAGCCGGCTGGGCCGGCCGTAAACCGCCTTATTTCGTGGCCTTTTCCGGCTTCGGCGTGAGGAAAGCCATCCGGTAGGATAGGCTGAGCTCGAAGCGCTTGCCGCCGAGGGCGACGACATTGACCGGGGCGGCGAGGCCGCTGAGTTCGAGCGTCCACTGGCCTTCAGGCAGGTGCTTCTTGGCTTCCTCGAAGTCGGCCTTGATCTGGTCGAGCAGTTCGTTGCGGTAGTCCTGCGGATTGGTAAGCACGTATTCCGGATGGCCGACGACCTGCTTCTCGTCGTCGCTCTTCGCCTTCACGAGGCCGTCGGCCTTGGTGCGCAGGGTCTCGACTCCCTTGAGTCCTTTGTCGGCTTCGGTGTGGAGTTCCCATCGCGCATTGGCGACGTAGGTCACGTCACCTTGGTCGGCCTCATCGTCGCCGAAGAGTTTGGAGCCACCGGACGGACGCGAGGCGTAGGACTTGCTCTCGGCCCGGGCGAAGTCGGCGGAGATTTCGCGGAGCTCCCAGCCGGGCTGATCGGCGAAGCGCTTCTCCAGTTCCTTGCGAATCGCCTCGACGCGCGCATCGACCGCGGCGCGGTCCTTGCCCTTGATTGAGATCGAAACCGGGAGGAAGAGATGGTCGGCCTCGGCCTGGATGCGGACGTGATGCTTCGGGGCGTAGTTTCCGCTCTGCGCGGCGAGGCTCAGCGGGAGCAGCAGGAGGAGGGCGAGGAGGCGCATGAGACGAGGAATAGAGGACCCGAGGCCCGGAGGCAATGAGAGGAGTAAGACAGATTACGGAGGGCTGAATCGATGACGGATGACTGAATCGATGACAGATGACTGAGGGCGGATTTCCCGCCACCCGCACCTGAACCTGATTACCCGCACCCGGCTCCTGATGGCCGAGACCCGAGACCTGAAAATAGGCACCCCAGCTAATCATCCGGTTTCCGGTCTCCCTTTGATCGCCTGTGTTCCCAACCGCCAATACCTACCGACGGCCAGGATTGCCTACCCCTATCCCTATCCCGACCCCTACCCCTATTGTGCCTTACGCAACACTACCCAAGGCTTCAGCGACCTTGGAAACGTCGGTGCCGCCGCCCATCGCGGCGTCGGGCTTGCCGCCACCCTTGCCGCCCAGCTTGCCGCAGGCGTCGGTGACGATCTTGCCGGCGGCCTTGCCCGCCTTCACGGCGTCAGCGCCGCAGTTGGCCACGAGGGAGACCTTGTCGCCGAAGACGGCGGCGAGGACGACGACGGCGGTAGGACCGACCTTGCCGGCCACCTTGGCGCCGAGGTCGCGGAGATCGTTCGGGGTCTCGGCGCTGACCTGGGAGATGACATACTTCAGGCCCGCGCGGTCGCTGGCCTTGGCGGCGAGGGCGTCGGCGAGCTGCGAGGATTCCTTGTCGCGGTAGACCTTGAGCTTCTTCTCGAGCGCGGCGGACTGCTCCATGATCTGCTCGAGGCGCTTGGCGAGGTCGGTGACCGGCGTGTTCGTCGAAGCGGCGAGCGACTTGAGCAGCTCGGCTTCGGCCTTGGCGCGTTCGAAGGAGGCGAGGCCGGCGACGGCTTCGATGCGGCGGACGCCCGCGGCGATGGCGTTCTCGCCGACGATGCGGAAGAGGCCGATCTCACCGGTGTGGCGGACGTGCGTGCCCGCGCAGAGTTCCATCGACCAGCCGTTGAGCGAGGCGGCCTTGCCGCCGACCTGCACGACGCGCACGGAGTCGCCGTATTTGTCGCCGAAGAACTGCATGATGTCGGGGCGGCCCTTGACGGAGGCGTAGGCGACTTCGCTCCACGTCACGGCGTCGTTGGCGAGGATGCGCTCGTTGACTAGCTTCTCGATGTCGGCCAGCTGGCCCGGCGTGAGCGCCTGGCCGTTGAAGTCGAAGGTCAGCTTCGTCGGGTCGACCGCGGAACCCTTCTGGGAGGCTTCCTTGGAGACGACCTCATGGAGCGCCCAGTGAAGGATGTGCGTGACCGTATGGTGGCGCTGGATGGCGTCACGGCGGGCCTGGTCGACGGCGATCTCGATCGTCGCGCCGGCTTCCGGGGCGTCTTCGCCGTCGAGGAAGTGCAGCCAGGTCTGGCCGGACTTCTGGGTGTCGGTGACGCGCCACTGGCGGCCGCCGAGGGTGATGATCGCGGCGTCGCCGACCTGGCCGCCCATCTCGGCGTAGCAGGGGGACTTATCGAGGATGACCGCGGTGCGATCCTTGATCTTGGCGATCTGGGCGACCTTGGCCTGCGTGGCGAGGGCGTCGTAGCCGACGAAGGCCGTCGGGTGGTCGGAACCGATGTCGGAAAGGGTGATGATCTCCTTCTTCTGCGCGGCGCGGGCGCGGTTGCGCTGTTCTTCCATCAGCTTCTCGAATCCGGCGCCGTCGACGGTAAGGCCGCGTTCGCGGGCCATGAGCTGGGTGAGGTCGAGCGGGAAGCCCTGCTCGTCATAGAGGCGGAAGGCGATGGCCCCCGAGATGGCGCCACCGGCCTTGAGTTTGCTGGCTTCGTCTTCGAAGAGGGCGATACCCTTGTCGAGGGTGCGGTTGAAGGACTCTTCCTCGATGCGGATCACGTCGGCGACCACCGTGCGGCGGGTGCGGATCTCCGGGAAGACGTCGCCCATGGTTTCGGCGAGCACGCCGACGAGCTGGTGGAAGAAGCCGTTCTTCAGGCCGAGCGTGCGGCCGTAGCGGACCGCGCGGCGCAGGATGCGGCGGAGGACGTAGTTGCGGTCGGAGTTGCCCGGCTGGATGCCGTCGGCGATGGCGAACGAGAGCGTGCGGATGTGGTCGGCGATGACGCGGAAGGCCACGTCGTCCTTCTCCTGCTGCGTGTCGCCGATCGAGCCGGCGGCGGGCAGGGTGGAGCCGTATTTCTTGCCGGAGAGTTCCTCGAGGCGGCGGAAGAGCGGCGTGAAGACGTCGCTCTCGTAGTTGGAGATCACGCCGGAGAAGTCCTTGAAGTTCTTCGTGCACTGCATGATGCCGGCGACGCGTTCGAAGCCCATGCCCGTGTCGACGTGGCGGGCCGGGAGCGGGCTGAAGGTGCCGTCCGGGTTGGCGTTGAACTGGATGAAGACCAGGTTCCAGATCTCCATGCAGCGGGCGTCGCTGCCGTTGACGAGCGTGCCCTTCGTGTCGCCTTCGGGCGTGAGGTCGACGTGAAGCTCGGTGCAAGGGCCGCAGGGGCCGGTCTCGCCCATCATCCAGAAATTATCTTTCTTATTCCCGTTCACGATGTGGACCTCGGGGTCGAGGCCGGCGGCGCGGAACTTCTCGGCCCAGACGTCCCAGGCTTCCTGGTCGAACTCGGACGGGTCGCCCTTGGACTTGTCCGGCTTGTAGACCGTGGCGTAGAGGCGGTGCTTCGGGAACTTCCAGACCTCGGTGATGAGCTCCCAGGCGAAGTCGATGGCCTCGCGCTTGAAGTAGTCGCCGAAGGACCAGTTGCCCAGCATCTCGAAGAACGTGTGGTGGTAGGTGTCGAGGCCGACGTCTTCGAGGTCGTTATGCTTACCGCCGGCGCGGATGCACTTCTGGGTGTCGGCGGCGCGGCCGGGGGTGTAAGGGCACTTCGTCTGGCCGAGGAAGATCGGGACGAACTGGTTCATCCCGGCGTTGGTGAAGAGCAGGTTGGGGGAGTCCGGCATCAGGCTCGACGACTGGACGATCGAGTGCTGCTTCGATTTGAAGAAATCGAGGAAGGATTGGCGGACTTGGGCGGAGGTCATGGGACGGTAAAGGGACGGGGGGAAGGGGTCTTTTTAAGCCCCTGTCGGGGGAAAAGGGAAGGGTGGAATTCAGGGGGCACGTGGGCACGGGGGCATGGGGACAAGGGCTGTTTGCGAGTATCGAGTATGGAGTATCGAGTATCGGGGGAGATTCACTTTGAGTTGATCCGTTGGCCTGTTGACAAGAGGACGTCAGCTTGGCGGTTGGAAATGCCTGCAAGCAAGGGGAGACCGGAGACCGGATGATTGGCTGGGGTCTTAAATGACCGCAGCATTTTATCCGGTCTCCGGTTCCCCTTAGAGTTAGGCCTCTGTCTCCCTTGTTCTCTGGCCAACTGGCCAACCGTTCAACTGGTCAACTTTCGTGTCTCCACCTTTGCACTTTTGCACAGGCCGCAGGCCGATTTGCACCTTTGCACGGATAGTTTGCTCCCTTGCCCACAGGTCAACTTGTCAACCGGCCAGCTAGTTTTCCCTCCGGCCGCTTCGCGGCCGTTCACTCCGCCGCCGTCAGTTCGCGGTGCAGTTGGAACAGGGCGTGGAAACTGTCGGCGTAGAAGAGGGACAGGCGCTCGATGAGCTTGCTATCATGCCAGGAGACTACGTTGGCCTTGAAGGTCAGGCGGGCCTCGCCGAGTCCCTCCGGTTTTCGCGCGGAGAGTTCCTGCGAGAAGTGCAGCGTCGAGGGGAGCTTCTTCGCGTATTTTTTCTGGTCGGAAAGGAAGGCGGCGATCGCGCCGAGCTGCGACTGTCCGTCGAGCGTCAGGTGCACGGTGGCTTCGCCCGGGACGTCGCCTTCGCGCGGCTGGTAGAAGGCGCGAACGAGCGCGGTCGAGCCCTTGAGCGTCACGCGGGCGTTGAAGTCATCACGTGCGGTCAGGCGGTAGGCCGCGTCATGCGCCTTGAGGTTTTCGGCGACGGCCTTCCAGAGGGCAGGTCTCATGACCTCCAATCTTGGCGAAGTCGGGCCGGAGGCAAGCGGACCGCACGTCATGGCCCGTCGAGTTATTGACAGAGAACAAAAAGGGCGTGCCGGATGGCACGCCCCTTCGGGAAGGAATCGAGGACCGGCTTACTTCTTCTTCGCCGGCTCGGCCTTGGCGGGCGCGCCCAGCGGATGCTCCTTGAGGACTTCCTCGACGGTGTAGAGGGCGTTGTTCTTGCCCTTGATCGATTCGCGGACCTTCTTCACCTGGGCCGGCTTGACCGCCGGGAGGTTGTTGCCGAAGGACTGGCGGACGTAGGTGATCACCGCGGCGACTTCCTCGTCGTTGAGGAGCTGGCCGAGGCCGGTCATCACGGGCTGGCCGGAGGCGGGGTCGCCGTAGGTCTTGCCGTCGATCATCTGCGGGCCGTAGAGGCCGTTGAGGACGATCTTGATGACGCGGTCAGGGTCGCCTTCGAGCCAGCCGTTGGACGGGTAGCCAGGCGTGCGACCGAGGGGCGGGTAAGCGCCGCGGGCAGGCTTGCCGGCTTCCTTGGGCATCTCGGCGCCGCGGCCGTCGGCCTGGTGGCAGGTCGAGCAGTGGGCTTCGCGGAAGTAGACTTCCTTGCCCTTGTCGTAGAGGCGCTTGTCGTCCTTGGAGAGCTTCTTGTCGGACGGGCCATAGGAGGCTTCCTTCTGGTCGGCGTAGTCGCGGAGGTTCACCTTGCCCTTGCCCTCGGGGAGGGACTCGAGCTGCTTCATCGTCTGACGGAGGCAGTAGGCGATGTAGTAATCCTTCGCGCCCTTGAGGGTCGCCGCGGCGGCGATGGCGCGCTCGGTGTCCTGGCCGCGGAAGAAGCTCAGGCCACGGACGCCTTCGAGCTGGACGCGCAGGTGGGCGTCCTTGACGGCGTTTTCCATGATCTCGAGGGCGTTCGGCAGGCGGTCGCGCTGGTAGATGGCGACGCGCACGGCCTGGGCGCGGGCGCGCGGCTCGGGGGACTTCAGCAGCTGGCCAAGGAGCTCCGGGTTCACGACGTTGTGCCACTGGTGGACCCAGAGGGCTTCGAGCAGGTGGTGGGCGTCCTCGACCTTGTTCGGGTCGAACTGCTTGGCCCACTTCTGGACGGCGGCGATGACCTTGGCGGTGTCGTGCTTGTGCAGCTCGATCTTGGCGCGCTGGCGGACATTGTCTTCGTGCTCGGTCAGGAGGGCGACCAGGTTCTCGACGGACTCGCCGTCGATCTTCTTCGGCGTGAGGAGCGGGCGGCCGGCGTAGGTCAGGCGATAGAGGCGGCCGTGCTGGTGGTCGCGATTCGGGTCACGCAGGTGGTGCTGGAGGTGGCCGATGAGCATCTGGGACCAGTCCATGACGTAGAGCGAACCGTCGGGGGCGACGGCGACGCCGGAGGGGCGGAAGTTGCCGGCCTTCTCCTTGTCGGTCTCGATGAGGTTCGGCAGGAGGGTCTCACCCTTGATGCCGGCGCCGTCTTCGGTGATCTTCGCGCGGAAGATGCCCTGGACGGTGATCACGTTCGTGTTGAGGAAGTCGCCCTGCCAGTCGTCGGGGAAGTGACGGCTGCTGAGGATCGCGGTGCCCGGGCAGGGGCGCGACGGACGGTTCCAGAGCTGCTTGAAGCCGGAGTGCGCGCCGGTGTCGAGGTGGCTCGAGAAGCCCGGGCCGAAGTAGTTGGCGTTACCGGTGGCGTCGGTGATGATGTCGTTGCCCCAGTAGTCGAAGACGCGGCCGTGCGGGTTGGCGAAGCCGTAGGGCACGTGGCGGGTCAGCTTGTTGGTCTGGGGTTCGAAGCGGTAGATGGCGCCGTTGGTGTTGCGCAGCACGCCGTTGAAGGTCTCGACCTGGGTGCGGTGGAACACGCCGTCGGACAGGTAGAGGGCGCCTCCCGGTTCATAGCAGATGGAGTTCGTCTCGTGGTGCGAGTCGGCGGCGTCCATGCCGGTGAGCAGGCGTTCCTTCCAGTCGGCCTTGCCGTCGCCGTCGGTGTCGCGGACATACCAGATGTCGGGCGACTGGATGAGGATCACGCCGTCCTTATAGAACTGGAAGCCGGTCGGGCAGTTAAGGCCGTCAAGGAAGGTCGTCGACTTCAGGACCTTGCCGGTCTTCGGGTCGAGATCCAGGACGATGAGCTTGTCGAAGACCTTGGTGGTCGGGGAGGTCTCGGGGTAGGTCGGCCAGCAGGCGATCCAGAGGCGGCCCTTGGTGTCGAAGTTCATCTGCACCGGATTGATGAGCTCGGGGATGGTGGTCTCGTCGGCGACGAACTCGACCTTGACGCCTTCGGGGGTGGTGAGGTGCTTGAGCTGGTCGACGCCGCTGAGGTAGGGGACGGGTTCCTTGCGGTTCGGGGGCACGGGGATCTCGGCCTTGAGGTTGTCGTGCTTCACTTCGACCGGCTTGCCCTGAGCGGCGGCCCAGATGCCCTTGTCGTGGTTGGCGGTCTTGAGGTCGCGGTTGGCGAGCTCGGCGCCGAGCACCGTGGCGTTGTCGATGCCTTCGTATTTGATGCGGGAGCGCTGGCCGAAGATGTTGAACTGGTCGACCGTGCGGTAGCGGTGGTGCCACTGGGTGCTCTTTTCGTTCACCTCGGCGCGGAGCTTTTCGTTGAAAGTCACTTTATCGCCGCTGTTCAAGAACAGGAAGACGCCGAGTCCGAGGACGGCGACGCCAATCAGCTTCATCGTATTCTGGCGGTTTTCTTCGGAGGACTTGAGGAAGGCGGTCAGCACCAGGAGCGCTCCTAGTAGGAGCAACGCGTAGGAGAGCAGACCGCTCGAACCGTTGCCCTTGCCGAAGACGGCCTGGAACTGGACGGGAGCGAAGGCGGCGTCACCGGCGGCGTTCACGTGGATGCCATTGAGGGTGAGCGGGGACTTGGCGGCGGCGTAGAGCTTCTGGGAGGCGGCGAAGAGGTCGACGAACTGCACGCCGTTGGCCTTGGCGACGCCGGCCATGGCGTCGGTGTAGAGCGCGAGGTTCTTGTTATTGTCGGCGGCGAGCTTGGCGTCGAAGTCAGGCGACTTAAGGTCTTCGTGCGCGATCGGGGAGAAGAGGACGACGCGGACCTTGCCCTTGCCGTAGTCGGCGGCGAGGGTCGACTTGAGCCAGGCGTCGAGGTTCGTCTTGAAGGTCTCGAGACCGGCCGGACCGGAGAAGGATTCATTGAAGCCCCAGTAAGCGAAGATCACGTTGGCGTGGAAGTGCGCGCCGGCGTGGTAGGTCACCTCGGTCTTGCCGACCTTGGTGGTCAGGGCGCCGGGCTTCATGTTGAGGAAGTAGTCGACGCCCGCGACTTCGTCGGAGCGGTGCGGCTTCACGCCGACTTCGTCGCCGGAGAAGCCGAGGTTACGGACCACGAGCTGGTGCTCCGGGAACGCCTGGTGGATCAGGGTCTCGAAGTGGCCGTGGTGCTGCTGCCGGTCGGCGAAGCCGCTGCCGACGAAGGCGATGTTGTCACCCTTCTCGAGGGTGAGGTTCTGGGCCGAGACGGAGGCGAATCCGAGCAGGGCGAACAGGAGGGTGGACAGCTTGCGCATGGGGTTTCTGGTTTTGGTAAAAAGAGGAAAGGCCATGCGGGGAGGCATGGTCAGGCAGGGGAAAGGAAAACCTGTCGCTCTTTCAACAATCTGCCAAGGGGAATGTTCCTGACTGGGCCTGCAAAGGAGCCTCAAAGCCGCTCATTTGCAGGCCCAGAGGGTTGGGGAACACCGAGAGTATTGAGTATGGAGTATCGAGTGTCGGGGGGAGTGAATGTCTTGGGGTAGGGGCAGCACCGCTTGCTGCCCTAGTCTGCCTTGGGTAGGGTTGAGCGCCCTCGCTCAACCGTGCATCGAGGTAGGGACGTGATCACCATCGCGTCCTCCCATTGGACTAAAGCCACCTAGGACAGCACGTGGTGCTGTCCCTACCTTAAGACACGGCGGCCATGGCAATGGCCGCCCTACCCGAAACGAATGCATGCGCTCAAAGGGGAACCGGAGACCGGATGATTGGCTGGGGATATGTCCGCAGCATCCATTCCGGTTTCCGGTCTCCCTTTGCTCGTTGGCATTTCCTGTCCGCCAACCGCCAAGACCTAAAATGGGTAGGGTCGGGACCGCGTCACGACATAGCCTGCATCGGGTAGGGTTGAGCGCCCTCGCTCAACCGCGGCTGACCAAGGGTGGTCAGCCCTACCTTGGGCCTCAGCTAATCATCCGGTTTCCGGTCTCCCTTTGAGTTCTGTTATCTGTCCAACCGCCAACCGCTATCCGCTAACCGCCAATACCTTGATATCTCTCACTTCACCATCGCCGCGCTGATCGACTTCGCGACGGCTTTGCCGAGCGTGGCCGAGCCTTCGGCGTTGAAGTGGACGTCGGCCTTGTTCTGGTGCTGCGCAAGGGTCGGCGTGATCGCGGCGTTAAGGTCGTCGATTGCGACGTCGTTCTCCTTCATGACCTTGAGGGCGATATCATTATAGACCGCGACATCTCCGAAGGTGCGCTGGGGCGTGAGCTTGCCTTCCGGGACGGGCGTGGTGGTCGCGAAGATCACCTTGGCGCCGGTCTTCTTGAGGTCGGCCACGAGCGAGCGGAGGTTCTTCTCGTAGTCGGCCGGCTCGACCTGGCGCTTGCCGTCTTCCATGTGGCGCAGGTCATGCAGGCCGAAGTTGAAATGGATCACGTCCCACTTGCCGGTGCCGAGCCACTTGGCAAGGTTCGCCGTGCCGTTCTTGGTCGGGCCGCCGTTGGTCGGGATACGGTGCACGTTGGCCTTGCCGGCGAGTTCCTGGCGGACGGGCAGGGTGTAGCCGATCGAGATCGAATCCCCGATGAGCAGCACACGCGGCAGACCGGCGATATCCTGGATCGGGGCCATCGCCGGATTCGGCGCCTTGGCCTTCGCTTTGGCTTTGGCCGGTGCTTTCTCCGCCGGAGCGGCCTTCGGGGCGTCGGCGGCGAAAAGGGAGAGCGAGGCGAGGGCGAG
>Ga0208597_1000341_pt1 | contig 18209 bp, 16 predicted proteins | sample LakMenEpi05May12_FD_150673 | JGI IMG/M metagenome (GOLD analysis project Ga0208597, IMG submission 150673) | Freshwater microbial communities from Lake Mendota, WI - 05MAY2012 deep hole epilimnion (SPAdes) | ecosystem: Environmental > Aquatic > Freshwater > Lake > Epilimnion/Euphotic zone ...
TGGAAAGAATAGTATCGTTGGCGATTTAGTCAAAAAATCAGACACTCAAATTACATTAGACGATGGCAACGAAAAATACTGGTTCAACAATGAGGTCGTTTCTTCTTTGCCAAGGGACATAACTGAGATTTTTGATGAAGAAGAAAATGTCCCCGACGTTTCTTTCGAAGAGTTCGCCATTCAAAAAGGATTCGGAAATGAATACAAAAATATTGTTGAAGCTATAGCCGGAGATTCAGGTGCTGACGCTTCAAATATTTCGGCATATTGGAAAATAATGGAAGAAGAAAACTGGAGTGCAGGCGATGAAGATTTCAAGTTTGAAGAAACGTTTTTCGATTTCATTGAAAAACAAATTGCGATTCAAGTGCAAGATCACATTCAATTGAACACTGTAATAAAGCAAATAGATTATGCTGGACCTACAATAAACGTTACTGACTCCAATAATAACGCATACACAGCAGATAAGGTCATCATCACCGTTCCCATAACCATTCTGAAATCGGGAGACATTGAATTCGTCCCTGCCCTTCCAACAGAAAAAACTACGGCCTTTTCAAAAATTGGAATGGATGCCGGAATGAAAGTTTTTCTGAAGTTCAGCACTAAGTTTTTCGATGAAAACATTCTTGGAGGTAACATCTGCGCCGCTTATGCAGACGACAGTATAGGGAAAGTGCAAGACGATAATGTTTTGCTTGCGTTCATTATGGGGCAGCAAGCGGAATACTTAACTTCATTGGGAAGCGACAGCGCGATCACAAACGCGTTGCTTCAAGAGTTAGACACAATGTACAACGGACAAGCCTCTGCGTCCTTCGTTGCCTCGCACGTTCAGAACTGGACCACTAATCCGTTTGTGCGCGGAGCCTATTCATACAGCACCATTGGAATGGGAGACGCACGAAAAGTAGCCAGCGAAACCGTTGCAAAAAAACTCTACTTCGCGGGTGAGGCAATGAATACAAACGGACATCACCAAACGGTTCACGGCGCTATTGAAACGGGATATAGGGAAGTGATTAATCTGATTAACGATGTAAGAAAATGAGAGCACTCTTCCTTCTACTGTTTTTATTTCCACTCGTAGATACCCAAGCGCAAGAGATTGAAACGGATCTTTCTTACAAATACATGTTCGCAAGCAACTGGGACAAATCCATTCAAACTTACAATTTCAGTCGACCCTTCCTAACTGAAAAACAACCGTTATTCATGCACGGAATTAACGGATCAGTATCCTATATTTTCAAATCGGAAAATAAATTCAAACAAGGAATAAACGCATCTTATTCGCATTTCAGCAGCTACGCCGAGAATGTGAATTTCGTGAATCAATACAATCTACATTTCTTAAACGTGGGATACATTCTTCGTCATGAAAGCACTGGAAGTTTGAAAGGTCTGTGCACCGACTTCATTCTCTCTGCCTCTTCAAGCGCTCTATTCCGAAATGTAAATAACGAACCTTTCATTGATAACGACGTGCGTTCAAAAGCGTTCGGTATAGGCGGCGATCTGAGCGTTCGAACAAGTTATTCCTTCAACATAAAAAATAAAATTCGACTCTCTCCTTTCGTTCAAATTGGATATTCACCCTACCTCTTTTCTCCCAACACAGAAGCGGTAATTAATCAAACCACAGGACTTGTATCGCCGAACTTCACGGATATTTTTTCATCACAGGTTGGGTTGAGGGTTCGATTAAGAGAATAAAAAAGGCTATTCATTGCATTTTTCAAAACAGCCTATTCCTGTAGAAACTTTTTTGAACTATTTTTAGTGCTCGAGTAAAAATGTAAAAACCATGACCGCATCAAAATTAATTTGGGAAGAGGACTTAGAAAAATCCTCTGAAAAATACCATATCTACGGTGCATGGATTGCAATCATTTTCGATCCTGTTTTTGGAATTACCGACTACTTCAACATTCCGCATGCCTTCAATCAAATTATGTCGTTGCGAATAGGCGTATCGATTATAGCGGCATTGGCACTGTTGGCTCACAGACGCAAGTTCATCAATTCCAAAATGTTGATATTCATTCCTTTTCTGCTCATTTCCTTGCAGAACGCCTACACTTTTAGTGTTATTGAAGTTGATGACTTTACAGGACACTCGCTAAATTACTTGGCCCTGTTCATTGGAGCAGGCATGTTTGTTTTGTGGAATTGGTATTACTCGTTAGCTATCATTGTGCCTTCCATTCTAGCGACCTGCTACTTCTTTCAAATGAACCCCATTTTAAATACAGAAGAAGCTCTAGTCAATGGCGGTTTATTGTTACTTGTTGTAACAGTTTTTATGTTCATGCTTATCGAAACGCGCTACAGACTTACTATTTCCAACATAAAATTCAAGATTGCTTTACTCGAAGCCAATGAGGCATTAGCAGAAGAAAAATCGCAATCAGATAAACTCCTTCGCAACATCTTGCCCGATGAGGTTGCTGATGAACTGAAAACAACAGGGAAAGCAAGCGCAAAACACTACCCAAAAGTGTCGGTGCTATTTACAGATTTCAAAGGGTTTACGGTGAGAAGCGCTAGCATGACTCCGGAAGAAGTGATTGAAGAACTGAACAAATGTTTTTCCGCTTTCGATGCCATTGTCGAAAAATACAATCTTGAAAAAATCAAAACCATCGGCGATGCTTACATGTGTGCTGGAGGATTGCCTATAGCCAACGATACAAATCCTGCAGATGCTATACGCGCTGGTTTGGCAATGCAAGAATACATGACAGCGTATAAAAACGAGTGTATGGCCAAAGGCGAACCTTTCTATGAATGTCGGCTTGGCATTAACACAGGTGAGGTCGTAGCGGGAGTTGTCGGCACCAAAAAATTCGCTTACGACATCTGGGGCGATACCGTAAACACAGCAAGCAGAGCCGAAAGTAGCGGCGCAGTGGGCCTGGTGAATATTACCGAAACAACCTACGAATTGGTTAAGGATATTTTCACCTGCGAGTATCGCGGCGACATTGAAGTGAAAGGAAAAGGACTCATGAAAATGTATTTTGTGTTGGGGGAAAAAACAACATAAAATAATTCTTCGAATCAATTGCTCCGCAATCAATCTTTCAGATCAATCCTTTAGATCAACCCTTCGGATCAATCTCTGCGTGATCAATCACCTTAGGCGATCAATCCTTCGGATGAATTACGAAGTAGGAATAAAATCTTCGGTTTTCGAATCACACAGTAGGAATAACGTAGTTCCAATTACGCAGTAGGAATAACGAAGTTCCAATTACGAAGTAGGAATAAAATCTTCGATTTTCCTGTTATTTAATTCCAAATATCTTCTTGAAATTCTTCGAAGTCTCTGCCGTTTCTTCCCAAGGGAATAAATTCACCTTCATAACCTTCGGCTTTTGACCGTTTGGCATCTTGAACGTCTTCGTAACGGTCTTAGGTGTTCTTCCCATGTGACCGAAACTCGCAGTTTCCTTGTACATGGGTGTGCGCAAATTGAAACGTGTTTCAATCTCGTATGGAGTCATTCCAACATTCTTCGAAATTAGATTCGCGATTTGACCGTCATTCATAGCTACACGCGCAGTACCGTAAGTATTCACATAGAATCCTACTGGCTTCGCAACTCCAATGGCATAAGCCACTTGAACCAACACCTCGTCACACACTCCAGCTGCTACCAAGTTCTTCGCAATATGACGCATGGCATAAGCTGCACTGCGGTCTACTTTACTCGGATCTTTTCCGCTGAATGCTCCGCCACCGTGTGCACCTTTTCCACCGTATGTATCTACAATAATTTTTCTTCCAGTTAATCCAGTATCTCCATGAGGACCTCCGATTACAAACTTCCCAGTTGGATTCACATGCAACGCATACTTCCCGTCGAACAACTTCTGAATACGCTTCGGTTGCTTCTTCATTACACGCGGAATTAAGATGGTGCGAACATCTTCCTTAATCTGCGCCAACATCTTCGCTTCCTTATCGAAATCATCGTGCTGTGTACTCACCACAATCGCCGAAATACCCATAGGCTTGTGATCGTCTGAATACTCAATGGTAACTTGGCTCTTGGCATCTGGACGCAAATACTTCATTTGCTTTCCTTCTCTGCGAATGTTAGACAACTCACGCAACAACGAATGCGCCAACTCTAACGGAAGGGGCATGTAATTGTCCGTTTCGTTCGTTGCATAGCCGAACATCATACCTTGGTCACCGGCACCTTGGTCCTTTTTGTTCTTCTTATCTACACCTTGATTAATATCCGCAGATTGCTCGTGAATAGCAGATAAAATTCCGCAAGACTTCGCTTCGAACATATACTCACTCTTCGTGTAACCAATCTCAGCAATTGTGTCGCGAATAATATCTTGTAAATCCACATAAGCTTTCGATTTTACCTCTCCAGCTACAACCACTTGTCCTGTTGTTACCAAGGTTTCACAAGCCACTTTCGACTCGGGGTCTTGGGCCAAAAAGGCATCAATTAACGCGTCTGAAATTTGATCGGCTACTTTGTCCGGGTGCCCTTCAGACACAGACTCTGATGTAAAAAAATATGACATATCTATTTAATTATTTTTCTATTTAGTTTGAATTCAACGACTCGCTCCACTTCGTTCTAACGGGAGGGGTGAAATCTGGATTCGGCACTTGCTCTGGATCGTATCCGAACAACTTATTTTCTTTAATCAAGGTATCCACATAAGTCGGCACCATCTCTTCCCAACCAAGGTGCCCATTGTGAATTAGGTCTAAGGCATCGCGAGAATAGATTGACAGAACATCTGGATTGTATTCCGCAATATCAACTATCCTCTTATTGTCTACCATGTAGCGGAAGAGCGGCAGCAAACGCGGATGTACAGGACAATTCTCTGTGGTGTACAAGGTATTTGTTTTCTCGTCGAACCAAGGGTATAAATATATTTTCAAATCTCTACTGAAGAGAATTCCAAATGCGGCTAAAATTCCTCCGTTCAAATTGCGGTAGTATTTCTCGTCGAACAATTCCACCAGCATATTGGTCCCCATAATAATACCCATACGTTCGTTGGTGTATTTCGTGAAGTACTCTGCCAACTTATAATATTTCGAATAGTTTGAAACCAATACCGTTTGTCCTAGTGAACATAAAATTTCGGCGCGATCTAGAAAATCTTGCTCATCAATTTCTCCGTCTGAACGTAAGTTGTTCAAGGTTATTTCAAACAACACTTGCACTTTTTCTGAATCAACTTTACGATCGGCTTCGAACATTTTCAAGCCTTTCGCAATCATGTCTATATTCACTTTCGTCACCGGTCTGAATGACCCGCGTAAAGCCAAAATGTGTTTCTTGTATAAAACGTCTGCCGCCTGCAAATTCTCACCATCTGGAGAGAAGATAACGGCTTCGGTCATTCCGTTCTTCACCAATTGCAAAGACATTAATCTATTGTCCACATTTTCGAAATCGGGTCCTGAAAATTGAATGGTATCAATTTCAACTTGGTCTCGATTCAAATTATCATACAACGAAAGCAAAAGATCTTTTGGTTGTTTGAAGGTGTAAAAACATCCGTACAGCAAATTCACTCCAAGAGTTCCTACAGTAGCTTGTTGAAGAAGCACATCGCTTTCATGCAGACGGGCATGGATAATAACCACATTCGGCTTTCTATTCGCTGCTGTTTGAAACTTCACTCCCATCCATCCGTGACCTTGAATGGTCTTCTGAAAATTGATGGTGGCAAAGGTGTTCGCGTAACTGAAAAATTCTTTGGTGGAATGATCTTCTCGATCTAAACGCTCTTCAATCAAACTATATTCGTGATTGAGCATGTTGTCTACGCGGGCTTTGCACACATATCTTCCCTTCTCTTCCTTCCCGTAAATCGCATCGCTGAAGTCTTTGTCATAAGCGCTCATGGCTTTTGCAATAGTACCGCTTGCACCGCCCGCACGAAAGAAATGACGCACGACCTCTTGGCCAGCACCAATTTCTGCAAATGTTCCGTAGATATCTTTGTTGAGATTAATTCTCAGCGATTTCTGTGCGGGTGATAAAACAACGCGATCCAATTCCACTATCCTAAAGTTTATTCAAAATTAAAGCACCTTTGGCTAAATGTCTTAACAAATATGTAAAATCTTCACGACTCATGAAGTCCGCATTGCCTTCTCCAAAGCCTCCATGGTAACAAGGGTTGCAGGACATCTGTGCAAATTAGCAGTGTACACTTCGGTCTGATCGAAAAAATCTCTTCGGTACATGTGCGGAAACGTTGCGCAATCATGTGGACGCAATTCATACACCCCACACAATCCTTTTTCCATATCGAAAAATTGACACGGTTGCGTAGTATTTACAATATCTCCCGTTGCTTCATCTATGAATAACCACTTATCGAAAAACTCTTGATACGTCATGCCCAAATGTTCGGCAAGTCTCTTCACTTCTGTCTTCTTCCAAGTTGGCGTCATGGTTCTGCAGCAATTTCCGCAAGATGTGCAATCAACTTTACTCCACGCTTCTTTTTGAGCAGCAACAATAAGTGGCTTAGCAGACTTGGGTTGATTCTTCGAGAGTTTTTTGAGAAATGCAGTAAGCACTTTCTTCTTGCGATAAGCGCGTAATCTGTATTTTGTAGCGAAGGCTGATTCTGACATAAGGCCAAAAATAAGACAAAAAAAAGAAGGCAAGCCCCTTATATCGCACCGCTACAACTTTCTACCTTTGCTGCCTTCCGGCCCTGGAGGATTTGAAAGGAGCTGGTCGTATAAGACTTGCCTTTGTGCAAATGTAAGGCGTGAATCGCTTCATTGCAAAATCATTCGTTACTTTTGCCAAAGAAAAATAAATCAATGTCCGACGAAATCTCAATCAATCCGCCCTCCCGAAAGGAAGTCTTCCAAATTCTTTTCAAATTCGGAATAGGTATCGCTCTAGGCGATTTACTTTGCGAACAACTCCTATCGTGGTTCCCTTCTTTGGCTTTCGCTTTTGAGTTAATAGGGGTGATTATTATTGTGTTCGGACTTACGCTAGGAATAAACAAATACAAATCCTATTTCGAGGGATTCAATTATGGAAAGGCCTTGTGGTTTTGCCTTCGAATTGGTATGATTGTCGGAATTGTAAAAATGTTTTTCGCATTTATTCAATTAAGCTATATCGACAATTCCATGCTCCTCTTTATGAAAGAAGAAATCAAGAAATCCCTTGCAAATGCAGAAGGTATAACTAGAGAACAGTTGAATGAAATTTTGAACAGTGGCCTCATTGAAATAATTGTCTCTCCCATTTTCGTTGCAATAATGGTTTGGATTAGCACTTTTTTCCAATATCTTTTCATTGGACTATTCATTTCAATATTTCACAGAAAAAGCAAAAACCCATTTGCCTAACTTAGCTCAATGAACTGCTCACTGGTTATCCCACTATTGAACGAAGCTGAATCGCTTCCTGAATTGCAACGTTGGATCAACGAGGTTATGCAGCGTGAGCAAATGTCTTACGAAGTTATTTTCGTTGACGATGGCTCGACAGACAATTCGTGGGAAGTTATTCAGCAGTTGAAGCAGACCTACCCTACCGTTCGTGGCATTCGCTTTTCGCGTAACTACGGAAAGTCGGCAGCGCTGCACATGGGATTTCAAGCGGCACAAGGCAATGTGGTTTTCACGCTAGATGCAGACCTTCAAGATTCTCCGGAAGAAATTCCAGCCATGGCTCGCATGATTTTAGATGAAGGCTACGATGTCGTTAGCGGTTGGAAGAAGGAACGCTTCGACCCACTTTCGAAAACCATTCCTACGAAATTATTCAACTGGGCCACGCGCAGAATGACTGGCATTCGCTTAAACGATTTTAATTGTGGTTTGAAGGGATACCGCAAAGACGTTGTGAAATGTGTGGAAGTCTATGGTGAAATGCACCGCTACATTCCAGTCCTAGCGAAGCAACAAGGATTCAAGAAGATTGGTGAAAAAGTGGTGAAGCATCAAGCGCGCAAATTCGGTTCAACGAAATTCGGAATGGAGCGCTTCATGAATGGATTTTTAGATCTCCTCACGATTTCTTTTATGTCGAAATTCGGAAAGCGTCCGATGCATTTCTTCGGAACGCTTGGAACATTGGTGTTCATGATCGGATTCTTTTCTTTCGCCTACATCGGCGGAACAAAATTGTATGCCCTTTACCTTGGAGAGAGCGCGAAAAACATTGCAGATCAAAGCGCATTTTTCATTGCATTAACATGCATGATACTTGGAACCCTTCTATTTTTAGCTGGATTTTTGGGCGAACTTATTTCTCGGAACAGCGCTACCCGCAACGATTACAGCATTGCTGAAACGTTGAACTAACGACTTCCGAAAATTGCGCTGCCAATTCGAACGAGCGTACTTCCTTCTTCAATAGCAATTTTCCAATCGCCACTCATTCCCATGCTTATCTCGTTGAACGATTCGTTGAAGTGTGACTTCAACATAGAAAAAATACGACTGACTTCTTGAAACTCTTTGCGAATGAGTGCTTGATCTTCTGTGAACGAAGCCATGCCCATTACACCACGAAAATTTACATTTGAATACAGCTCTTTTTGCGAAGCAATTTCCAAAACTTCTTCTTCTGAAAATCCGAATTTGCTTTCTTCGGTTGCAACATGAAGCTGCAACAAGATATCGATGTGCTTATTTAATTTCTTCGCTTGCTTGTCTATTTCTTTCAAGGTGGAAATGGAATTCACTCCGTGAATAAGCGCAACAAACGCCACAATGTATTTCACCTTGTTCGATTGCAAATTTCCTATGAAATGCCATTGAATGTCTGTTGGAAGTTGCTCGTGTTTGTCTACCAACTCTTGAACGTAGTTCTCTCCAAAAACGCGCTGTCCCGCGTTATAGGCCAATTGTAAATCGCTCGCTGGTTTCGTTTTCGAAACAGCCACCAATTTCACATGCGCTGGAAATTGTTCCGTGTAGAATTTAATCTGAGATTCAATGTTGCTCATCGCATGGGGTAAATAACCAGGCCGCTTCTTAACTTCGGAAGAATGTACGTGCTCTTGGGAGGCATGGTAGATCCTTCGTCTGAAATGCGCATGAGCGTCTCGGTTGAAATCGGATGAAGTAAAAACGCGAAGTCTGCTTTGCCTTCGTCCACCATTTTCGCAATATCATGCGATGGAACTAATCCGTCGGCATGCAAGATGCGCTTATCTGTTCGCTCGTCTTCAATTCCAAAAATGGGATGAAGTATATTTTTTGAAAGCCATTCGGCATCTATAACATTCTTTTCTTTTTCGAATTGAAAAGCATACCATTTGCCTGCAGCATATACTCCTATTTTCCCTTCAGCTAATTGCAATTCTTGCTCATTTACTTCGTGAAGAGTTCCTGTTTTATTCAAGTCGGAAAGGAAGACATTCAAATCGAATTCAACGACACATTTCACCAAACGGTGAAATCCTAGAATCTTCAATTGCGCTTGTGAAAGCACCAACACCATGAAGTATTGATACACCTCATCACTATTTCCTTCTTCTAATTTGCGTTGCTTCAACGCCACGCTGCTGGCGCTGCGATGGTGTCCGTCTGCAATGTACAATTCGTTTACACGCGACATTTCAGATTCCACCTCCTCGATATCTTCTGTGCTGCTGATCTGCCAAACCGTGTGCTTTACTCTGTCCGTTGTGGTGAAACAATACAATGGATTTTCCGAACAAACTCGTTCCATTAAATTAGAACACGTTTCTTCCTTCGACATTAACAAAACAGGTTCTGCGTTAATTCCTGTCGTATCTAAATAATCCGTGAATCTTCCTTCACGTTGACTAATGGTATGCTCGTGAATTTTTATTTTTCCTTGCTCATAATCCTGAACGGCCACTGCCCCTAGTAAGCCTTGAAACGAAAATTCAGGTGTATCTTGCCTGTATATAAAAAACGACTGATTATCTTCATGAGTAAAAATATCATCGTTCAAAAACTTCTCGTAATTCTTTCTTACTTCTTCAAAGTAGGCTATACGTCTGCCGCGATAATCGCCGTCTACATCGGGATGAATAACATGCAGAAAAGTATACGGATTGCCGCTAAGCTTTTCTACCAAATCTTCTTTTGAATAAGAAACATACGATCGCGAAGCAACCAAGTGCACTTTATCTGCCGCAGGTAAAACCGCTTTGAATGGCTTGAACTTCATGCTTAGTTCGCGTCCATAATTCGTTTTACATTCTCCGCAATCTCAAGACCTATGCGCTCTTGCGCTTCTGCCGTAGCAGCGCCAATGTGCGGAGTTGTAATAATTTTTGAGTGTTTCAATAGTGCTGCATTCGGACGTGGTTCGTTTTCAAAAACATCTAAACACGCACCAGCAATGACGCCGTTGTCCAACGCCTCAATTAATTCACCTTCGTGAACAGTACCGCCACGACTGGTGTTCACGACTACTGCGTTCTTCTTCATGATTGCGAATTGAGCTGCGCCTATAACCGAACTTCCATTCGGTTGCTTCGGAACGTGTAACGAAATGAAATCGCTTTCGCGAAGAACTTCTTCGAATGAAGAAACGTTCAATTTCACTTCCACCGGAGAACCGTTAATGGAAAGCGTAACTGTTTCTTCCGTCTTCGAACGATCGAAGAATAACACACGCATACCGCATCCCAAGGCGTATTCAGCCAAAGACATTCCAATACGTCCGAAGCCAACAATGCCAATCGTCTTTCCTTTTACCTCTTTTCCTTTTCCGTAATTCTTCTTCAAAACTTCAAACGTTTCTTCACCGTTAGCTGGCATTGATCCGCCCGCTTGATAAATAAAGCGATTCGAAGCGAAGAGCATAGACATGACCAATTCCGCTACGCTAGCGCTGCTGCTGGCTGGAGTGTTAAATACGTCTACTCCTTTTTCACGCGCATACACTGCGTCAATATTGTCGATTCCAACTCCACCACGACCGATGAATTTTAAATTCGGACAAGCGTCAATCAATTCTTTTCTCGCTGTGGTTGCACTTCGAACCAAAAGCCCGTCGATGTTTTCATTTTGAATGAAACCCACAAGGGCATCTTGATTCACTTTTTCCGTTAGGACTGTGCATCCCATTGCTTCCAAGGCCGCTTGACCTTTTGCATCAATTCCGTCGTTCGCTAAAATTTTCATCTTATCCGTTTTTACGTTCAAATTCCTTCATAACATCTACCAACACTTGAACACTTTCCAAAGGAAGTGCATTGTACATAGAAGCGCGATATCCGCCCACACTACGGTGTCCAGCGATTCCGCTAATACCCGCTTCTTTCCACATTGCATCGAATTCAGCTGCGTGCTCTTCGTTATTCAAACGGAAAGTTGGATTCATCCAAGAGCGACTTTCAGGAACACTGTGTCCATGGAAGAGGCTGTTGCGATCTAATTCAGCATAGAATAATTCTTGCTTCGCGCGGTTGTGAATTTCCATTCCTTTCAATCCACCGTTTTCTTTAATCCAACGAAGCATTAGCATACTTGCGTAAACTGAAAATACTGGCGGTGTATTCGCCATGCTGTCCTTCGAAATGTGTGAAGCCAAGTCTAAGTATGTCGGAAGTTTTCTTCCCGTCTTACCCAACATTTCTTTATCAACGATGTACAAGGTTGCTCCAGCTGGACCCATGTTCTTCTGAGCACCTGCGTAAATCAACGAGAACTCATTCGCGTTGAATTCCTTCGAGAAAATATCTGAGCTCATATCGCAAACTAAAGGAACATTCACCTTAGGAGTGGACTGATATTGCGTACCGAAAATAGTGTTGTTCGAAGTGAAGTGGAAATAATCGTATCCATCCAATGTTGGTAATTCCGGAATGTGGTTATGATTCGAAGCAGAACTATCTGTAACCACATCAACATCTCCAACCAACTTCGCTTCCTTAATGGCGCCACTCGCCCAAACACCTGTGTTTGCGTAGGCTGCCTTTCCGCCTTCCTTCAGAATGTTCAAAGGAACCATGTAGAATCCAAGTGTAGCTCCGCCTTGAAGGAACAACACTTCGTAACGATCTTCCAGATTCAAAATATCCTTCACCAATTGGCGCGCTTCGTCCATAACACGCTCGAAGTTTTTACTTCTGTGTGAAATTTCAATCAACGACAATCCCATGCCGTCGAATTCACGAATAGCATCTGCTGAACCTTCAATAACAGATGAGGGTAAAATGCAAGGGCCCGCGCTAAAATTGTGTACTTTTTTCATGGTTCAAATGTAATCTTTAAATGTATCTTACTGATTTTGTAATTGTGAAATTTTCTGTTGAAGGGCTTCCTTATTTCGTTCAAGGATGACCAAATTTAGCAGCTCACTTATAACTGCCAAATCGTAGACTTGAGTAAGCGAAGCGACAATGCAATCCATGCGATTTTCTTCCAATTCAATGGTGGAAATAATCTTCACGATGTCTTTCACCAAAAAACAATCAGCCTCCAATTGCATGCACGCTACCATCTTTCGTTCGGTATCAAAAGATTTAGATTTCAGAATCAAAACTATTGAATCTACCTTCGAAGCAATGGCGGGTTTATCACATCCTTTTTTCCCAACATAAACAGAATCTTTCACCAAACTCGGCAGCGAACCGTTCTTCCAATTCTGAAAAGACTTCGCTTGAATTTTCAACTCTCCCGATATCAACAACTCCAATTTGTTGTTCACCACAGATACACTCAGACTGTGCGAAATTAAATTTTTAGTGGTCAGACTTAATACCGATTCTTGCGATTGAACAACCACCTTAATGTTATGCTTTCCAACATTCAGTTTAGATAAATGAATGGTAGAAACAGGAACTGTATTTATTTGAGCATTATCCACAAAAAGCAGAAAAGACAAACTGTCGGGTGCGGAAACAATGAGCCTGCTCTGAGCTAAACCACCCATTGCACTAAGCCCAAAATATATCAAAAAAGCAACTACTCTACTCTTCATCGAACGCCTTATAAATTCTATTTAAAAACGGAAATTTCCGAAATCTTTCTGGGACAATAAACAGCGGATTAACGCTTCTTTCTCCCAACCACTGCGGGCGAATGTACACCAATAAACATCCACCTACAAAAACACATATCACAGCAAATAGTAACAGCCAAATTCCATCGATATGCGAGCGCACCGCCATGTATTTCGCAAGATATGCCGCAAGCAACGTCATAGCACCAATGCGCGATCCAGGGACCAAAGCGCCAAGTTGCTCTTTCACCGAAATACCAGAGATTCTGTGCGCAAAACCAATCATCATGAGGTAATGAATTCCTGTTGTCACGGCAATCGAAATCGCAACAGCTTCCACCGAAAAACGTGCAGCGACCATGACGCCAACAATCATGAGCACTAAGTAAATCCCTTTGATCCAACTTCCTTTGTAAACCTCTCCTTTCGCACGAAGCAGTGAATCAATAGGACGCGTAAGTGTCCTAAAAATAACGGCCACAAACAACCATTGCAAGAGATGAGCTGCACCCATGTAGTTGCTTCCTAAATAAATTCGAAGAATGTCTTCACTAAAAACAAACACAAAACAGGCTAGTGGGAAAATTAAAATGCTCAACACATTTGTCGCGGCAAGCACCACGCGTTTCAATCGTTCCGCCTCTTCTTGCAACTTCGACATGCCGCTGAACAGCACGCTGTCGCTCAGTTTAGCCATAATGGTAATTGGAAGCGATGCTACGTAAGCGCCCCTTTCATACATCCCCGCTTGATTCAACGAAACTGTATTTGGAAAAAGAGCGGTGCCCTTCGAGAAGAGCGGAAGAACGGCAACGTCTACTTTCGTCGCTGCGTAATTCAAGGCATTGAAGAGAGAACTTCCGGCACCGTAATTCAACAATTGCAACGTCGCTTTTTTATTCCATTTGAATTGAACCCTTGTAGGCTGAAGAATCCAACAAGCCAAAGTCATAAGAGCATTCTGCGCGAACAACGCCCAGACATATGCCCAAATCTCATAACCCCCGTAAGCCAACCAAAGTCCAACAACTAAATTTCCTCCGACAATACTGAGCATGCTCGCGGTGAAGAACGACTTGAACTTCATGTTCTTCATCATTATGTTTCGGGGAACTACACTCAACGCCGAGATTGTAAAACTGCAACACACAACAGGAATAATTTCCTTCAAGGAATCAATACCGTATACGCGAGCAATCAAGGGAGAAGCGGCCACAAAGGACAAGGTGAAGATTATTCCCAACCCCAAGGATGTTGTAAAAGCCGAATTGATGTGTGATTGCTCAATGTCTTTTCGTTGAATCAACGCAGGACCCAGGCCAATCTGCGAGAAGATTTCTGCAAATCCCATGAGACTTAAAACAATGCCCATAACCGCGAAATTCTCAGGCGCAATTAGTCGCGCAAGCAAGGCAGTATAGCCCAACTGTATAAGAATTTGCAGCACCACCGTAGCGGAATTCCATGAGAAACTAGAAACGAACTGTTTGCCTTCGGATGCCAATGGTTTGAAATTAATGTTCGACAAAGGTCGAAAATCGGCCGTTAAATAAATTCTTCATAAAAAGAAAAGACGAACACCTTACTTTTGATAGCTCAATTGAATGTTATGTTGAAAAAGCTCAAGACCTTTATTTCCGTTTTTGCATTGGTGCTTATTTGCGCTTTTGCCCCTACCCTCGAATCGTGCAAAAGCTGCAATTCCAGTAAAGACTTGGGCATTGAAGAAACTTCAGACACCACGCTTCGCGCTATTAACGCAAGAATTACTGCAGAGCCGAACAACATTGTGCACTACCTAGAACGGGCGCGTTATTATTCTGGATTGAAAAAATATGCTGAAGCCAATGCCGACATTGTTCGCGCGAAGGCCATTGATTCAACCAAAGCAGATATCTACTTCACGGCTGGACAAATTCACTTCGATCAGCAGCGCGTGGTTGAGGCGTATAAAGATTATCAGAAGTGTATTGAAAAAGACCCTCAGCACAAAGAAGGATTGCTCGAAAAAGCCGCCATGGACATTGCTCTGAACAACTACGAATTAGCCCTTCAACAAATTAACAACGTGCTTCGTCAAGATGAACGCGTGGCATACGCCTACTACTTAAAAGGTCGCTTGTACCGTCAAGTTCGCGACACTACTCTGGCATTAAGCTCTTATCAGACAGCCATTGAAGTTGACCCGAGTTATTACGACGCCTACGTAGAGGCGGGATTGGTTTGTGCGAGTTATGGAAATCCATTGGCGAAAGAGTATTACAATTCAGCCATTGACCTTCATCCAAACTTCGTTGAGCCGTATTACAACAAGGCTATTTTCCTTCAGGAAACCGGGGTGAAAAATCCGAGCAACTATCAAGAAGCCATTCAATGCTACGACAAGATTATTGGCATTGACGCGAATTTCTCAGCGGCATATTTCAACAAAGGATTTGTGAATTTGGTTTATTTGAAAGACTATCAAAAAGGAATTGAAGCCTTCAATTTAGCATTAGAGAAAAACCCGGCGTATTACCAAGCCGCATACAACCGTGCACTTTGTTTCGAAGGAAAAGGAGATAAAACAAATGCTGAAGCCGATTTGAATTTAGCTTTGAAGATTAAGCCAGATTATACAGAAGCGGCAGTTGAATTAGGAAGACTTCGCGGCGACAATTAATTCGGCTTTACGAACGGATGAATGATTAGCTCTTGTTCGTGTTCGCTTCCCGGAAGAATTTCATACGTGAATACCACAAACATTTTCTTCAAGTATGCCATCTTTGGCGAATCATTCGGATGCAATACCAATTGCAGTCCCAATTGAATGAATCCCATCTCCGTTCTATTCGCTGGAATGTCTAGGACTAAATCAATTTTCCCGTCTGTCAATTGTTCTGCTGAAGCACTCACACCCGAGTTCTCGTCGGTAAAAACTCCGTTCTCTTCGCTATTCAGCAAAAAATACCCGGGCGCATCAATGCTCAATTTCAAAGTTGTTTTTCCCGGTTCAACAATTATGGGTTCCAAAGCCACAGCCTCTCCTGCATTTGGAGATTCGCCAGAGTACAACGCCTCTTGACTCACAACGGGATAAAAACTTTTTACTTCGTTCGACACCATGCGCCATTTGCGAAGCACACCATATCCGCCTTCACACACAAAGATTTCACTTCCAATTTTATTCAACGCCATAGGGCGAGTGAATTGCGCGGTGTCAGCAGCTCCGTCTTTCAAACCAATAATTCCACTTCCAGCCATATTCTTCACACTGCCTAACCACGAAATTTTATTGTTGAAGGGCTCACTGATTACGAGATCGTTGTTGTAGAACGTGAATCCACCTGCGCGATTCACGGTTGTTTCAGGAGCATATGCCACTTGTTCTTTTTTCTTTTTGAATTTCGAAATGGCACCGTTGCTCTTCAACATATAAAATTCTTTGTTAAAGAATTGAAGGGAGAGCCCGCTGAGCGCATTGCCTTGCGCGTCTTTGTTTTCGCTTCTCCAAATGAGTTTCGAAGACTGATCGGCGGTGTTCAATTCCCACACGCTGCAATCGTTTCCCGCTAGGACATAAATTTTATTTTTTACAATGAACACATCGGTCGGATAAGGAATGGCGCCTTTCCAAGTTGTTGCCTTCTCGAAATTTTCTATGTTGGGTTGTTTTCCATTACCAAGAATGGTTAACAAAACATGTTGGTCGTTATCGTAAATGCGCACAGCGTGATTGAGCGGATCGGCAATGTAGAGCAACTGTTCAGCGAAGCTGAACGTCACGCCCATAGGCTTCTTCATTTGTGCAACAGATATATCTCCGTCGGCATATCCGCGCACTCCGCCAATTCTTTTTTGAATTAATCCATCTTCGCTTACGGTGCTCACTCGGAAAAGCGCAGGCTCTGAAACCGCGAGTTCTCCGGAGAAATAGCACAAGTCGTTTGGAAGTTCAATAAGCGGATTCGCCCAATATTTAGGTTCTGGCGTAATGGTCGCTTGCCACAAGGAGTAGCTGTTTGCATCTGCCTTCACCCATTGCCCAAGTGAGGCGCTAATGGTTTCACGGTTGCGCATGCCTTGAATACCCATAACGGATTCCTTCATATTTTTATCGAAGACCAAAATTTGAGGAAGTTTGGCTCCTTCAATCAGAGGGATATCGCCCCAATTCGGAACAATCCCAATCGGATGACTGATTCCATTTTGTTGAATGAAGTCGAAAATTTCTTGACGGCTATAAGCTGGATCTCGCGCAGGAATGAGCGTAATCAGCTGCACTTGCGGAACACCAAGATATTCTTCCTGTAGATCTACCATGGCGCCAATGCCTGTAATTTCTTCGGGTTGAAGACATCCGAGTACCACCAATTTATCCTTTAGTAAATCTGTGTTGAATTGGTAGTCTGTGTTGAACCAGACAGTTCCTGGGGGGAAAGAAAAGGCCCAAGCTGAATGAGCGGATGATATAAAAACGAAAATGAATGCGCGCAGGAATATGTTCTTCATACCAACAAAGAAAAGAAATTTCGAAAAGAAAGAGGTATTTCATTCGAAAAAGAAAAATTATTCGTTGATATTCTCGAAATTCGCTAAACTGAAAATTACCCAATGGAAAAGAAACCTAACAATTTTTTCAAAACAACCTTCCAATTAATGCTCACTTGCCTAGCTCTTATGTTAGGAGATTATTTACTCGATGGCTTTTCAGTGGACTCTTCGCTTACCGTGATTATTAGCTCCATTGTTATTACCCTCTTGAATAAGTTTGTTAAACCCATTCTAATCCTCCTCACGATACCTGCAACGCTCTTCACATTGGGGCTGTTCTTATTGGTCATTAATGCCGCTATTTTAATTATGGCGGGAGAGATTGTGGACGGTTTCAAACTTGACGGTTTTTGGCCGGCGTTGTTGCTTTCCTTGGTCATTTCTACGACGCATGTTCTTCTTGGTGGAAATACGAGAGTGCAGCGGATTAATAATGTTGATTGAATAAAGTTCAGTACGTAAACCAAAATGAATACAGAATACAAACTATCTGGAAAATCGGGTAATATTTATCTCATCGGATTAACAGCCGGTCCTATTTTAATATTGCTTGCATCGATACTCTATGGGCTGATTGAGTTATACAGTCCATTTGAAAAACTCAACATAATTGCATTATTCGGTTATGCATTTTCTATTGTAAAAGTTCATGACCTCATTATAAGAATATCAAAATGTAGAAATCAAAGAGATTACTATATTATTGGAA
>Ga0208597_1000342_pt1 | contig 18207 bp, 15 predicted proteins | sample LakMenEpi05May12_FD_150673 | JGI IMG/M metagenome (GOLD analysis project Ga0208597, IMG submission 150673) | Freshwater microbial communities from Lake Mendota, WI - 05MAY2012 deep hole epilimnion (SPAdes) | ecosystem: Environmental > Aquatic > Freshwater > Lake > Epilimnion/Euphotic zone ...
GCGAACCATCAGGGACTGGAACTCGAATGCCACAACCACCAATTTTACCTTCCATTTCTGGAAATATTTTAGTCAATGCTTTTGCGGCACCAGTTGTTGTTGGTACAATCGATTGGCTTGCGCTACGTGCTCTTCGCAAATCTTTATGTGGTTGATCGTGTAAACTTTGATCGGTTGTGTACGAGTGAACAGTTGTAATATACGCTTGTTCGATGCCACAAAGTTCGTTAATCACTTTTATCATAGGAGCAGCGTTATTGGTCGTACAACTTGCATTGGAAACAATTGTTTCGCTACCATCTAGAATGTGTTCGTTTACGCCCAAAACTACAGTTTTGATTTCTTCAACTTCGGATGGCGCCGAAAGAATAACTTTTTTAGCACCCGAAATTATATGCTGATTGATTTCATCAAAAGTTCTGTACTTTCCAGTTGATTCAATAACAACATCGATATTTTCCCAATTTAAATTTGAAATCTCTTTTTGGTGATAAAACAAATACTTTTTGCCATCTACAAAAATATGATTGTCATCAAAAGTAACATCGTAATTTAATACGCCGTGAATACTATCATATTTTATAAGATGTGCCATCGTTCGATTATCGGCAATATCATTAATCGCCACAACTTCAATAGTAGGATTATTGAGAAGTAATCTGAAAAGACTTCGTCCAATACGCCCAAAACCATTAATAGCAATTTTTATTTTCATTATTTCGTACTTCTAACTTCGTACCTCGTATTTACAAAATGTGTTTTTCGGCATGATAACTAGAACGCACCAATGCACCACTTTCTACATGACGGAAACCCATTTCTTTTCCTAGTTTTTCGTATTTTTCAAATTGCTCTGGCGTAATGAATTCTTTTACTGGCAAATGTTTTTTACTTGGTTGCAAATACTGACCAATGGTTATAATATCTACATCTTGATTACGAATATCTTGCATGGTTTGGATAACTTCAGCTTCTGTTTCGCCTAATCCTAGCATAATTCCCGATTTGGTTCTACGGATTCCTTGTGCTTTCAAATAACGTAAAACCTCCAAACTTTTATCATATTTTGCTTGAATTCTAACTTCACGAGTTAATCTACGAACGGTTTCTATGTTGTGAGAAACAACTTCGGGATTTGCTTTTATAATTCGATCAATATTTTTTGTGTTTCCTTGAAAATCTGGAATTAATGTTTCAAGTGTTGTAGAAGGATTCATTCTTCTAATAGCATTTACTGTTTCTAACCATATAATAGACCCCATATCTTTTAGATCGTCTCGGTCAACACTTGTAATTACGGCATGTTTTATTTTCATTAATTTGATAGAGCGAGCAACTTTTTCTGGTTCAGCCCAATCAACATCTTCCGGACGACCCGTTTTTACACCACAAAAACCACATGAACGTGTGCAAATATTGCCCAAAATCATAAAAGTTGCGGTTCCTTCGCCCCAACATTCGCCCATATTCGGGCAACTTCCAGAAGTGCAAATAGTGTTTAGTTGGTATTTGTCAACCAATCCGCGAAGTTCAGTGTATTTTTGACCAATTGGCAATTTTACTTTTAGCCATTTTGGTTTTCCTATTGGAAGTGTATTTTTGACAACGGTTTCCATAAAAACAAAATTTTGAAATGCAAAGATAAACAAACTTGTGTTAGTAATTTAATACTCAAAATCACGATTTTTATTATATTGTAATTGAGATTATTTATAATTATTAATTTCAAAACCTTGAAAGTCAATATAACTATAATAAAATCAATAAAAAAAGCATTTTTTCTCAAAAAAAATGTTTCAGAGTAACAAATATTTTCTATTTTTAACAAATCCATTACAATCATTACAAAACGAAATACCTTTAGAATATGAAGATTGATAAAATTCAAGCGTTACGTGGGCCAAATATTTGGAGTGTACAAAGAAAAAAGCTAATCCAAATGCGATTAGATTTAGAAGATTTAGAAGAACGCCCTACAAATAAAATTGAAGGTTTTCGTGAACGAATTGAAGCTATGTTTCCCACAATGATAGAACATCGTTGCTCCGAAGGTTGTCGTGGTGGTTTCTTTTCACGTGTTGATAGAGGGACTTGGATGGGACACGTTATTGAGCACATCGCTCTAGAAATTCAAACCCTTGCCGGAATGGAAACTGGCTTCGGACGAACTCGTGAAACTAAAACTCCCGGGATTTATAACGTAGTTTTTAGTTACACCGAAGAAAATGTTGGTTTGTATGCAGCAGAAGCATCAGTTAGAATAGCAGAAGCATTAATTGAAGGAACCGATTATAATCCAGAAGTTGACATTCAAAAAATGCGAGAAATTCGTGAACAAGTTCGACTTGGACCTTCAACTGGAAGTATTGTTGAGGAAGCCGTTGCACGCGATATTCCTTGGATTAGACTTGGAACAAATTCATTAGTACAGTTAGGTTATGGTGTAAATCAAATGCGTTTTCAAGCTACGATTACTTGTAAAACTAGTAGTATTGCTGTAGATATTGCTTGTAACAAAGAACAAACAAAGAAAATGTTACACGCAGCATCCATTCCTGTCGCAAGTGGCGGAATCTGTGTTGATGAAGAAGATTTAGAAGCAGTCGTAAATAAAATTGGTTATCCAATCGTTTTAAAACCATTAGATGGTAATCATGGAAAAGGGGCATCAATCAACGTAAAAACATGGGAAGAAGCTGTAGAAGGTTTGGCTTATGCAAAAAAATACAGTCATAGAGTAATTGTAGAAAAATTCATCACAGGTTATGACTTTAGAGTTTTAATCATTGACAATAAATTAGTGGCAGCTGCAAAAAGAGAACCAGCTCACGTAAAAGGAGACGGAAAACAAAATATCCAACAACTTATTGACGAAACTAATTTAGATCCAAAACGTGGTTATGGTCATGAAAATGTACTAACTCAGATTGATGTTGATAGAGATACAACTGATTTATTAGAAAAATTGGGATATACATTAGAAACAGTTCCAAGAAAAGACGAAGTAGTTTATTTAAAATCAACAGCTAATTTAAGTACTGGTGGAACTTCTGTTGACGTAACAGATATGATGCATCCAGAAAATATTTTCCTTTGTGAAAGAATTTCTCGAGTTATCGGACTTGATATTTGTGGTGTTGATATTATGGCAGAAAATCTAACACAACCACTAAAAGAAAACGGCGGTTGTATTTTAGAAGTTAATGCTGCACCAGGTTTTCGTATGCACTTAGCACCAAGCGAAGGTTTACCAAGAAACGTAGCTGCTCCAGTAATTGATATGCTTTATCCTCCCGGAAAACCTAGTAGAATTCCAATTATAGCCGTTACAGGAACGAATGGAAAAACTACAACGACACGTTTAATGGCGCATATTGTAAAAAATAATGGCTACCGTGTTGGCTTCACAACATCTGATGGGATTTATGTTCAAAACCATTTGATGGAAAAAGGTGACACCACAGGACCAATTTCTGCAGAATATATTTTGAAAGATCCAACGGTTGAATTTGCTGTTCTAGAAACGGCTCGTGGCGGAATTCTTCGTTCAGGTTTAGGTTTCAGTCGTTGCGATATCGGAATCATTACCAATATTCAAGCTGACCATTTAGGATTGTCTGATATTCACACTTTAGATGATTTAGCTCGTGTAAAAGCTACTGTTGTGCGCAGTATCAAAAAAGATGGTTGGGCAATTTTAAATGCAGAAGACGACCAATGTTTGAAAATTGCAAACGAATTGAGTTGCAATGTTGCTTATTTTTCAATGGATGAAAACAATCCAAAAGTAGTTCAATTTGCAAAAGAAGGAAAAATTGTAGCCGTTTATGAAAACGGATTCATCACCATCAAAAAAGGTGAATGGAAAATTCGTGTAGAGAGAGCCACTCATGTTCCGTTAACAATGGGAGGAAAGGCTAAATTTATGATTTCCAATGTTTTGGCAGCCTCTTTAGCAGCCTATTTACAAGGATTTAAAACCGAAGATATTAGTTTGTCGTTGCAAACATTCATTCCAAGTGCGGCACAAACACCCGGTAGAATGAATATTTTTGAGTTCAAAAAATTCAAAGTATTAATTGACTTTGCTCATAATCCTTCAGGATATAAAGGTGTTGAAGAATATTTAAGTAGTGTTGAAGCTACCAAAAAAATCGGAATTATTGCCGGAGTTGGCGATAGACGAGATGAAGATATTAAAGAATGTGCTACAATTGCTGCTCGAATGTTTGATCACATCATCATTCGTCAGGAAAAATATTTACGTGGAAGAACCGAAGAAGAAATCATTGGTCTAATCATGGAAGGTATTGCAGCTTCTGGCAAAACAGTCACTCATGAAATCATTTCTAAAGAAACTGAAGCTATCAAACACGCAATTGACAATGCCGAAGATGGAACATTTATCATAGCATTAAGCGACGTAGTTACTAATGCTATTGAAATTGTTCAAGCCTATTTGGATAAAGAACAAGAAGAAAATGTTTAAAACAATAAATTTTTAATGACCAAAATCCCAAATTCCAATCGGTTTTTGGGATTTTTTCAAATTTTAAAGTATGCAAAACATACAAAACCTCATTTCACAACTAGAATCCAAAATTCCTTTTTACGAAAAGACCAATCCTTCTGTTTCAAATGCAACGGTTGGTTGGCAAATTGAACACAGTTTGAAAACTATTTATCAAATTGTTTTAGTTGTTAAAAACTCTAATCCTCAAGAATACCAATGGAAGTTTAATAAAAGCAAGTTGTTTATTTCAATTTTGGGTTTTATTCCAAGAGGTAAAGCCAAAGCTCCAAAAGTAGTTCTACCTGACGATACTATTTCCGAAGAATCACTATTGTTAAGTTTGCAAAAAGTAAAATCAGCACTTCAAGAATGGGATTCTTTTGATAAAAACGCCTATTTTCCACATCCATTTTTTGGGAATTTGAATAAAAAATCTACAATGTGGTTTTTGAAATTACATACCAACCATCATTTGAAAATTGTAAATGATATTTGTAAATAATAAATAACGTAATTAAGTACGTAATTACGTTATTTATTATTTACATTTGCATTAAATATATACATTATTATCAATGAAAGTAATCAACTACTCCGACTTACGTTTGAACCTAAAAAAATGGTTAGACAGTGTTACTGATGACATGGAAGAAGTTCTCGTGACTAGAAAGAACAATAAGAATTTAGTTGTAATTTCTCAAGATGAATATAATTCTTTGACAGAAACAAATTACTTATTATCAGGAAAAAACAGAGATATTTTGCTTAAAGCTGTCGAAGATGTTAAAAGCAAAAAAACAATCAAAAAAAATATCATTGAAGAATGATTACATGGCAAATTCAAGCTTGGGAAGACTATCTTTATTGGCAAAAAATTGATAAATCTAAACTTAAAAGAATCAATGAATTAATCAAAGTTACAGTTAGAACTCCATTTGAAGGTATTGGAAATCCCGAACCATTAAAACATGCACTTCAAGGATATTGGTCACGAAGAATTGATAGTGAACATAGATTGGTTTACACGATAATTGAAGAGGATTTAATTATTATTTCATGTAGATATCATTACAATTAGTATGTTACAACTTGTTATTTCGACGAAGGAGAAATCACATTAGCTTAAATTTTTATGTGATTTATCCTTCGTCGAAATGACAAAATCAAAACTTTTCAATAAAAATTCAATTTTCTTTTAGATTAAAAATTCAATTTAATTTAGATTTCTCCAATAAATATAAGACCTTTGCACACTTTTATTTAAGGAATTATATGAAGAAGAAAATTGAAATTCTTGCTCCTGCAAAAGATTTAATTCACGGAATGGCAGCAATAAATGCCGGTGCCGATGCTGTTTATATTGGTGCGCCTCAATTTGGAGCTCGTTCCAATGCGCACAATTCTATTGAAGATGTAGCCGAATTAGTAAAATATGCTCACCTTTTTAATGCTCAAGTTTTTGTAGTAATTAATACTATATTATATGACAATGAACTAGAAACGTGCCGTCAATTAATTTGGAAATTATATGACATTGGTGTTGATGCCTTAATCATTCAAGACATGGCGATTATGGAAATGGAATTGCCGCCGATAGTTCTTCACGCAAGTACGCAAGCTAATAATCGTGACGCTGATAAAATAAAATTCCTTAAAGATGCCGGAATGAAACGTGTTGTTTTGGCGCGCGAATTAAATTTGCATCAAATAAAAGAAATTAGTGAAGCAACCGATGTTGAATTGGAATTCTTTGTAACTGGTGCATTATGTGTTTCTTTCAGCGGAAATTGTTATATGAGTGTTGCCAATGGTGAACGTTCTGCTAATCGTGGTTCGTGTGCGCAAAACTGTCGATTACCTTATAATTTGATTGATGGTAATGGTGATACTTTAATCAAAAACAGTCACTTACTTTCTATAAAAGATTTTGATGTATCTGATCAGATTCCAAATTTAATTGAAGCAGGAATTTGTTCGTTTAAAATTGAAGGCCGTTTGAAAGATATCGTTTATGTCAAAAATAATGTATCGTATTTACGTCAGAAATTAGATGCGTTTTTAGAACAAAATAGTGATAGATTTACCAAAGCTTCATCAGGAAAATCATCTTATACTTTTGAATCTTCATTAGACAAGTCGTTCAATCGGGGTTATACAGATTATTTTGTAAACGAAAGACATCAAGCAATCGGTTCATGGGAAAGTCCAAAATCAAAAGGGCAGTATATTGGTAAGCTTATTAGAACAGCTGGAAATTCGTATGAAATTGAAAATGGAGAATTACTAAATAATGGTGATGGTTTGTGTTTTATAAACCAAAACAATGAAGCCGATGGAATTTATGTAAATCGAGCTGAAAATGGATTTATTTATCCAAATGTTTTGAAAGAAATTAAAGACGGAACTTTCATATATAGAAATAACGACACTGCTTTTATCAAAATTGTTGAACGTGAAGATAGTGCCGTTCGAAAAATAAGTACCACTTTACTTTTATCGGAAAATGAAAATGGTTTTGAGCTGAAAGCGACCGATGAAGATGGAAATGTTAGCGTTGTATCGATAGTTCATCCAAAAGAGCAAACAAAAAATAATGAGTCGATTGAGCAAAATTTTAAAATAAATTTAGCCAAAACAGGTTTTACACCATATAATGCTGATGAAATTTTAATTGAATTCTCTCAAAATTGGTTTTTACCTATTTCAAAAATCAATGAAATGCGTAGAACGGTTTATGAGCAATTGTCAGAAATTCGTTTGACAAATTATGTTCGTGAAGAACATCAAATCGTTAAAACATCACATCCTTATCCAGAAACTAAATTGGATTTTATGTATAATGTTGCTAACAAAACGGCTCGTAAATTCTACGAAAGACACGGCGTAACAGAAATAGAAAAAGCATTCGAATTGCAATGGGATCCCGGAAAATCTCGTGTAATGACTACTAAATATTGCATCAAATACGAATTAGAAAAATGTCCAAAATATCATAAGGATACTATGGAAGCTAAGTTAAAAGAACCATTAGTATTGAAACAAGGCGAGTTAGAGTATAAACTAAAATTCAATTGCAAACCATGCGAAATGGAAATTTGGGAAAAAGATGCAGAGTTTGAAATTGAAGAGGATTAATTCCTAGATAGAATATTCTTGTTTCTTGTTTTTAATTTATTATTTCCTAGGGTAATAAAAACAATCATAGTTATATTATTTACCGATTTTTTTCTAACTCTCTACTATAATAATCCAATTTTTATAGTTGTTTATCCGAAAGGATTTCTCTATAATGTTTATTTGTTCGTTACCTTTTTTTTCAAAAAAAATGGCTCTGTCTGTTTGGTTTGTAAAATTTATAGAATGAAAGTTTGCAAGTTTCTTTGTCTAATGTTGAAAACAAAACAAAATGAAAATTAGTACACTTGAATTAATATAAGTCTGAAAATCAATTAAATAATCAGTTTTTGTTTTGATTGTTTCAAAATAGTCTAACTTGAATTTTTATTTTCAATCTATAATAGTATTTTTGCACATGCAACACAACGTACTTATTTTAGATTTCGGTTCACAATACACGCAACTTATTGCCAGACGCGTTCGCGAATTAAACATTTTTTGCGAAATTTTTCCTTATAATCATTTTCCTGACGACTTAGCAAGTTATAAAGCGGTTATTCTCTCCGGAAGTCCATTTTCGGTAAGAGCCGAAGATGCTCCACATCCTGATTTGTCAAAGATTCGAGGTAAATTACCAATGTTAGCTGTTTGTTATGGCGCTCAGTATTTAGCTCATTTCAGCGGTGGAGAAGTAGCTTCATCCAACACTAGAGAATATGGTAGAGCTAATTTGAATTATATCAAAGAAGATGAATTGTTTTTTGATGGAATTTCTCAAAATTCACAAGTTTGGATGAGTCATAGCGATACTATAAAAACACTTCCAACTAACGGAATAAAGTTAGCTAGTACGCATGATGTTGAAAATGCGGCATACAAAATTGAAGGCGAAACTACATATGCAATTCAGTTTCATCCTGAAGTTTATCATTCAACCGATGGATTGAAGTTATTGGAGAATTTCTTAGTCAAAATAGCAGAAGTTTCTCAAAGTTTCACACCAAATGCTTTTGTTGAAGAAATGATCAGTGAACTCAAAGAAAAGCTTCAAAATGATAAGGTTGTTTTAGGTCTTTCAGGAGGTGTAGATTCAACAGTAGCAGCAGTTTTATTACATCAAGCTATTGGGAAAAATTTATTTTGTATTTTTGTTAATAATGGATTGCTTCGCAAGAATGAATTTGAAAACGTTTTAGAACAATATAAAGGAATGGGCTTGAATGTAAAAGGTGTTGACGCTTCGGAACGCTTTTTGAGTGAGCTTTCAGGAATTTCTGATCCAGAAACTAAAAGAAAAACAATAGGAAGAGTTTTTATTGAAGTTTTTGACGATGAATCTAAAATAATTGAAGATGTAAAATGGTTGGCACAAGGAACTATTTATCCAGATGTAATTGAATCTGTTTCGGTAAAAGGACCAAGTGCTACTATAAAATCGCATCATAATGTTGGTGGATTGCCAGATTACATGAAGTTGAGCATCGTAGAACCTTTGAGAATGTTGTTCAAAGATGAGGTGAGAAGAGTAGGAAGAACACTCGGAATAGATGATGAACTTTTAGGAAGACATCCATTTCCTGGTCCGGGACTTTCAATTAGAATATTAGGTGCCATTGATAATGAAAAAATTCGTATATTGCAGGAGGTAGATGCTGTGTTTATTGATGGCTTAAAGTTATGGGGATTGTATGATAAAGTATGGCAAGCAGGTGCAATTTTACTGCCAATAAATAGCGTTGGCGTAATGGGAGACGAACGTACTTATGAAAAGGTAGTTGCCTTGAGAGCCGTTGAATCTACTGATGGGATGACGGCAGATTGGGTACATTTGCCGTATGATTTTTTGATGAAAATATCCAATGATATAATAAATAAAGTGAAAGGTGTTAATAGGGTAGTTTACGATATAAGCTCTAAGCCACCAGCAACAATTGAATGGGAATAATTAAAATATTTTGATAAATGAAAAGAATTTTTAGTTTTTTAATCGTAGTTTTTTTATTACAAAACTTAAATGCTCAGAAAAATAAAAATCAAGAATATGAATTGATAAATCACGTTGTTGAATTTGGTGAAACAGTGAAATTAATTTCAAAGAAATACATAGTTGATCCAGGAGAAATTTATCAACTGAATAAATTTGCAATTGATGGTATTTCTAAAGGAATGATACTACAAATTCCAGTTCCTGTAAAGGATCCAGTATTGGTAGATGAAAAAGTTAAAGAATTGGTTAAAAAACAACCTATTGCCAAATCTCCCGAAAAGAAGGAAGTGGCAAAAGTCACTCAAGCACCTAAAGTTGAGACTAAACAACCTGAAAAAGAAATAGTTGTTATAGATAGAGGTTCTGAAATTGACCATGTTATTGAAGCAAAAGAAACTCTTTACAGTTTGTCAAAAAAATATGGTATTTCTGCCGACGAAATCAAACTTAGCAATGAACAAATTGCTGTTTCGGGACTACAAATAGGAATGATTGTAAAAATACCAGGAACTAAAAAAATTGCTAGTAGTGAAAGTTCTATTGGTTCAACTAAAACGCCAGTAGCAGAAGTTTCAAAACCAAAAGAAAAAGAAGTTGCTTCTCAATTTCAAGCTATTACACATGTTGTTGAACCTAAAGAAACGTTATATAGTTTATCAAAAAAATATGGTACTACAGTTGATGAGATAGTAAAGCAAAATCAATCTTCATTGATTAATGGACTCAAAATTGGGCAAACACTAACGATTACAAAAAAATAATTATTTTTACCAAAACCATGACTATATTTAGAATTTTTCTTTGTTTTTTGTTTTTGATGACAACCTTTATTTTTGCTCAAGAAACTGAAGTTAGTCACACAGTTGTTAGTGGTGAAACAATTTATCAAATATCAAAAAAATACAAAGTTAAAGTTGATGATATTTTTAAATTAAACCCAACAGCCAAGGCAGGAATTAAAGAAAATGATGTTTTGGTAATTACAAAATCATCAAGTTTGTCTTCTAATGTGCATGTGGTTAAACCAAAAGAGACGCTTTACGGTATTGCTAGAGATTACAAAGTTTCTTTTGGGGATTTAAAAAATCTTAATGAAGCTATTTTAACTGAAGGCTTAAAGATTGGTCAAAGTATAAAAATTCCCTCTGTAAAAGTAAATACTCCTGTTAAAGAAGAAATTAACGTTCCTCTTACTCCTGAAAAAGTAAAAGTAATTGAGCCTGTCAAAACGGTTCAAGTAATTGATAAACCCGTAAATGAAAATTTTAAATTTCATATTGTTGAACCTAAAGAAACAAAATTTGGAATTGCTAAAAAATACGGAATGACTATTTCTGAATTAGAAAAAATAAATCCAAAAATAATTTCAGGCTTACCAATAGGTTTCAAACTAAAAGTTAATGAGGTTTCATTAGCAAAAGTTGAAACTTCGATGGAAAAAGAAGCAAAGGGTAAAGAATCTGAAAATAGAACTATCGTTACTAAAGACGAAGAAGTTAGTATTCCAGAAAAAAAAGCTGGTTATGCTCGTTACGAAGTAAAAGCTAAAGAAACTTTATACAGTTTATCGCAAACTTTAGAAATCACACAAGATGATTTAATCGAATTAAATCCAATTTTAAAAGACGGTGTAAAAGACGGAATGCAACTTATTGTTCCCGCAAAAAGTTCTTTAACTATTTTGACAAACTCAAAATTCAAAGATTTAACTAAGTCAATCAACTCTCAAAAAAGAAAACAGTTGGTATTGTTGTTCCCTTTTAATGCTGCAAAAATACAAAGTGACTCAATTAATAACCTAAGCGTTAGATTAAAAAAAGACAACTTTCTTAATATGACTTTAGATTTTTATTCAGGTGCTTTAATGGCTATTGAATACGGAAAATCTCTAGGTTTAAATCTTGATGTTAAAATTTTAGATTCTGAAGAAAGTAAAGCGTCTTCATCAGTTGAAAAAGTAATAAAAGAAAATAATCTTCAAAATGCAGATGCAATTATAGGACCATTTTACCAACAATATGCCGAAAAAGTTGCTGAATTGGTGAAAAATGTCCCAGTAATTTCACCATTATCTAAAGAAATTGGAAAACCATATCCTAATTTATATCAATCGATGCCATCTGCCGATTTTATTAAAAAGTTCATGCTCGATTATTTAGTTGCCAAAAATGGTAATATTATCGTTGTAAATGATGTCAAAAAATCGGCTAACAGAGATTTTATTTCTAAAAATTATCCAAATGCAACTTTTGCTCAAGTATCTGCTGCAGGAGTTTTAGATACCGGAAATTTTCAATCGTTATATGATACAAATGTGAAAAATTATATAATTTTAGATACCGAAAAGACTGGAACAATACTATCAGTTCTAAAACTAATGTCTAAAGAAATGCGTTTTTACGAACAACAGTTAGTGATTTTAGAACCAAATGAAACACTTGATTTTGAAGAGATTTCAGTAAATTCTATTGCAAATTTAAAATTACTTTATCCATCATTAACTAGAGATAGCGGTTCAAACGAATTAAATTTATTTGAAATTGACTATAAAAAGAAAAACAAAACAGTTCCTAATCAATTTGCAACTCGTGGTTTTGATATAACTTTTGACACCATGTTACGCTTATCACAAGACAAATCAATAACACAATCTTTGGAAGAAGATAAAACCGAACAATTGGAATCTAAATTTGAATATATCAAAAAAGATGCTGAAGGTTATATAAATAAAGGTATTTATATTTTAGAATATCAAGAAGACTTAACCATAAAGCCTGTAAATTAATGACTTCAAAAATAACCTATGTTGGCGAGTTAAGAACAATTTGCATTCATTTACAATCAGGAACCGAAATTCTAACCGATGCACCAACCGACAACCATGGAAAAGGAGAAGCTTTCTCACCAACCGATTTAGTTGCCACAGCATTAGGAAGTTGTATGGTTTCAATAATGGCTATAAAGTCGAAAGATTTGGAAGTTGAACTGAAGGATTCAACCGTTTCTATTACCAAAATTATGCAATCCGAACCAAGAAAAATTGCAAAAATTGTGGTTATTCTTGATATGGCAATCCAAACTTCAGAAAAAAACAAAACTATCTTAGAAAAAAGTGCGATGACTTGTCCAGTATTACTAAGCCTTAATCCTGATATAGAAAAAGAAGTAACTTTTAATTGGAAATAAGAACTAACCAAAACTAAAAACTATGTTTAAAAACCCATTTTCTTTTGATGGTAGAATTAGAAGACTCGAATTTGGTTTGAGTTATATTATTTACTTTGCAGTACTACTTTTTATTCAGTTTTTGGATGAATCATTTGGTTCTTCAGGTATTTTTTTAATATTATTTATACCGGTCTTATGGTTTATGCTTGCGCAAGGAGCTAAAAGATGTCATGATAGAGGAAATAGCGGTTTTTATTTAATAATTCCTTTTTATATTTTTTGGATGCTATTTGCCAAAAGTGATTATGGAGAAAATGAATATGGGTTAAATCCTAAAGGTGAAGGAAATAGCAGTGAAATTGACGATATTGGTAATAATAGTGAACAAATATAAAATTTTCTTTTGAATCTAAATTCACAACAACAAGAACTTATAAAACTTGCACATACCAAAATGCCCTTCGGAAAATACGAGGGGCGTTTTCTTATTGACTTACCCGAATATTATCTGGTGTGGATAAAAAACAATCATCTTCCAAAAGGAAAATTAGGCGAACAATTACAATTGGTTTACGAACTGCGATTAAACGGTTTAGAAGAACTGGTTCGCAATATAAAAAAGCAATATCCAAAACCAATTTAAGTAAGTTTATATTCTTTTAAAATTCTCATTTTCTAATTGGTACATTCACCAATTAAATCGTATTTTTGCATCGTTTTTTACAACAACACAACAACAAAAACAATGAATCAAACAAAATACATTTTTGTTACTGGCGGTGTGACTTCTTCTTTAGGAAAAGGAATTATTGCAGCTTCTTTAGCAAAATTGCTTCAGGCTAGAGGTTATCGAACAACTATTCAAAAGTTCGATCCCTACATTAATGTCGATCCAGGAACATTAAATCCTTACGAACACGGAGAATGTTTCGTCACCGATGATGGCGCAGAAACCGACTTAGATTTAGGTCATTACGAAAGATTTCTAAACGTTCCAACTTCGCAAGCTAACAATGTTACAACTGGTAGAGTTTATCTTTCGGTTATCGAAAAAGAGCGCCGTGGAGAGTTTTTAGGCAAAACCGTTCAAGTTGTTCCTCATATTACCAACGAAATCAAAGAGCGCATGCAGTTACTAGGCAAATCTGGCGATTTCGACATAGTAATTACTGAAATCGGCGGAACTGTCGGCGATATAGAGTCGCTACCTTATATCGAATCCGTTCGTCAATTGGTTTGGGAATTAGGTGAAAATAACGGAATCGTAATTCATTTAACATTGGTTCCTTATCTTTCTGCAGCTGGCGAATTAAAAACAAAGCCAACACAGCACTCGGTAAAAACATTGATGGAGAGCGGTATCAAAGCTGATATTTTGGTTTGTCGAACCGAATATGATTTATCAGAAGAATTACGTCAAAAATTAGCTCTTTTCTGCAATGTAAAACGCGAAGCGGTAATTCAATCAATCGACGCCAAAACAATATATGAAGTACCAAATTTAATGCTTGAAGAAGGTCTAGATGTAGTGGCATTAAAAAAATTAAATCTTCCAGAAAAATCAACTCCTGATTTAACACAATGGAACGATTTTCTCAATAGATTGCAAAATCCAAAACATACTGTAAACGTTGGTCTTATTGGTAAATATGTCGAATTGCAAGATTCGTACAAATCTATTTTAGAAGCTTTCATACACGCAGGTGCAGCTAATGAAACCAAAGTAAACGTAATAAGCATTCACTCCGAATCTATCAACGCCAAAACGGCAAAAGAAAGTCTAAAAGGTCTCGATGGAATACTTGTAGCTCCAGGTTTTGGCGAAAGAGGGATTGAAGGCAAAATTGAAGCGGTTCGTTACGCACGCGAAAATAATTTGCCGTTTTTCGGAATTTGTCTAGGTATGCAAATGGCAGTTATTGAGTACGCCAGAACAGTTTTGGGATACAAAGATGCCAATTCAACCGAAATGAATCCTGATACAACTAATCCTGTTATTGACCTTATGGAAGAACAAAAAACCATTATCGATAAAGGAGGAACAATGCGTCTAGGTTCATGGAAATGTGACTTGAAAGAAGGAAGTTTGGCAAAACAAATTTACGGAAAATCGCAAATAGCCGAGCGTCATCGTCATCGTTATGAGTACAATAATAAATATGCTACTGAGTTGCAAAACGCGGGTTTAATAAGCTCCGGAATCAACCCAGACACTGGTTTGGTCGAAATTGTTGAGTTGCCAAATCATCCGTTTTTTATCGGCGTACAGTACCATCCTGAATATAAAAGTACCGTTGCAAATCCTCAGCTAATTTTTGTTAGCTTTGTAGCCGCAATGGTAAAGAATAAAAAATAGTTACCGACTTATCAAAGTTAGGAGCGAAACAGTAGTAATGGCAGTAAACCATTCTTGTCCGCCGAAGGAGGATTCCTGCTTTCCGCTCTACAAGGTGCCGTTCCAATCAGGGCTAAACAGTGAGCTATTGGTTACTAAATAATCGTTTTTTAAGAACATTTTTTTAAAAAACATGAAACAATACAGTCCATCAAACGACTGATGTATAAATTATAAAACAATAATGGAAGAAAAGAAGTTAGACAAGAATTCAATTATCGGATTTATTTTAATCTTTGGTATATTACTTTGGATAATGTATCAAAACCAACCAAAACCCGAAGAAATTGCTGCCGAAAAAGCTAAAAAAGAACAAATTCAAAAAGCGCAAAAAGCCAAAGAAGCATTGGCCAAACAAGCTGCAGTTGTAGTAGCAGATACTACAGCAACAAGTACCGAAAAACTTCAAAAACTGCAAGGAACATTAGGAAGTTTTGCTTACTCAGCTTCTTTACCAACAGCTAAAGAAGGAACAACAACCATCGAAAACGATTTGGTAAAATTGACAATTTCTAACAAAGGTGGTTTCATTTCTGAAGCAACTTTGAAAAACTTTGATAAAATCAAAAAAAATTCAGGCGAATTGGTTTCGTTAATAAAAAACAACAACGCTAACTTTAATCTTGAATTGCATACCAAAGACAATCGTGTTCTTAATACCAAAGACTTGTTTTTTGAACCAACTTTAACTAAAGTAGGCGAAAATCAAGTTCTTTCTATGAAATTAAAAACAGGAGCAAACGAATTTTTAGAATACAAATATGCCCTAAAACCAAACGATTACATGGTCGATTTTGACCTGCGTTCACAAGGTTTGAATACAGCTTTAAATACAGCAAAACCTGCCGACTTGCAATGGGATTTAAAATCATATCGCAACGAGAAAAGTATTTCTTACGAAAATCGTTATGCCGAAATTTATTACCAACATGATGGTGGAAAAGTAGATTACGCTGGTCTAGGAAAACAAGAAGATGAGGTTTTAGAAAAAGCCTCTTTCATAGCTTTCAAACAACATTTATTTACTTCTATTTTACTAACACAATCACCAATTGATGATGTAAAAGTTAGTTCAACAGACTTGGTAAATGACGATAAAAAAGATACTATTTTTACCAAACAATTCAAATCAACTTTGCCTCTAGCATTCAAAAATGGTGAACTAGATTATAAAATGAATTGGTATTACGGACCAACAGATTACAAATTATTAAGCAAATACGAAAAAAATATCGAAGACATTGTTCCACTAGGTTGGGGTGTCTTCGGTTGGATTAACAAATTGATATTTATTCCATTATTCGGTTTCTTAAGTTCATTTATGGGATTAGGTATTGCTATTATTTTGTTTACCATAATTATAAAAGTAGCGATGTCTCCAATTACTTTTAAATCATTCTTGTCTCAAGCAAAAATGAAAGTATTGCGACCAGAAATTGCTGAGTTGGGTGAAAAATACGCTAAAGACCCGATGAAAAAGCAACAAGAAACAATGAAGTTGTATAGCAAAGCTGGAGTAAATCCAATGGCTGGTTGTGTTCCTGCATTGATTCAGCTTCCGTTTATGTATGCTTCCTTTCAGTTTTTTCCATCAGCAATGGAGTTGCGTCAAAAAGGGTTTTTATGGGCAGATGATTTGTCTTCTTTTGATTCTGTTTTAAAATTACCTTTCAATATTCCGTTATATGGAGATCACGTGAGTTTGTTTGCATTATTGGCAGCTATTGCGATTTTCTTTTACATGAAAATGACTTCTGGCGACCAAGCAATGGCACAACCACCTCAAGAAGGAATGCCAGATATGGGAAAAATAATGAAAATTATGATTTATCTTTCTCCAATAATGATGTTGATTTTCTTCAATAATTACGGTTCTGGATTAAGTTTATACAACTTAATTTCTAACTTAATTACAATTGGAATTATGATTGTTATCAAAAAATATTTTATAGATAGCGATAAAATTCATGCCCAAATTCAGGAAAACAAAACCAAACCTGTAAAAGAAGGTAAATTCCAAAAGCGACTTAGAGAAGCGATGGAACAAGCCGAAGCTCAAAAAGCAAAAGGTAAAAAATAAAAAAAGGAAAGCTGTTCAAATAAACGAACAGCTTTTTTCTCTGTGGAACTATTTTTGATATACTTTTTCAACTATAAGTAAGTTATTATACAAAATCAATTTTATGAAGTTATTCACATTTTTATTGCTAATTACATGTTCTGTTTTTGCACAAGATTATAACAAACTAGATAAAAAAGGTTTAAAACACGGAGTTTGGAAAGGTATTTACGAAGAATCAAAAAGACCACGTTATGAAGGAACTTTTGACCACGGAAAAGAAATTGGAACTTTCAAATTTTTTGACGACACCAAAGCAGGAACAGTTATAGCAACTAGAGAATTTAATAAAAAAGATAATTCTTGTTACACCATTTTTTATAATCAAAAAAGTAATAAAGTTAGCGAAGGTAAAGTAGTGAACAAAGTTTATGAAGGTGAATGGCTATATTATCATGAAGATTTGCCTTCTATTATGGCAAGAGAGTTTTACAAAAACGGAAAGTTAAACGGAAAAAAAACTGTTTATTTCAAAAACAATAAAGTTGCAGAAGAAGTAAATTATGTAAATGGTTTAAAGGAAGGAACCTACAAGCACTACACTGAAAATGACATCTTGTTAGAAGAAACTAATTATGTAAAAGGAGAATTTCACGGCGATGCCATTTTTAGAGATCCAGAAGGAAATATTGTTGCTAAAGGAAAATTCAAAAATGGAAAAAAAGTTGGAATGTGGCAATTCTATGAACAAGGAAAATTGGTCAGTGAAGAAAATATGAGCTATCCAAAAAAAGTTAATAAAGCTAAAAAATAGTTGTTTTTTAGAGACCTTTTTCCTTATTTTTGAAAAAAATGTTGTTTATGAAAAAATTAGTACTACTAATTGTTGCAATTTTCGGTGTAAGCCAAAATAATATAGCTCAAACTACAATTTATTCAGAAGAATTTCTTGAATTAACAAATCTTAA
>Ga0208597_1000346_pt1 | contig 18018 bp, 18 predicted proteins | sample LakMenEpi05May12_FD_150673 | JGI IMG/M metagenome (GOLD analysis project Ga0208597, IMG submission 150673) | Freshwater microbial communities from Lake Mendota, WI - 05MAY2012 deep hole epilimnion (SPAdes) | ecosystem: Environmental > Aquatic > Freshwater > Lake > Epilimnion/Euphotic zone ...
TGCAAGAGTCTTAGCAGACAGATCATAGATTGGAAATAACGGAATCGTGGCGGCGCTTGAAAAAGTCTGTCGGACTAAGAAACATTTTTCAAAGAACTCATGGAATAGAACCGTAAAAGCACCATGAGTCTTCAGCAAGTAACCACTGATCGTAAAACACTTCTACTATTTCCGCCAAGCATACAAGATACGTTGCCCGAAAACGACATAGCCCATCTCTACCTTGATGCGGTAGAGCTCATCGGAACCCATCATTTTCACCTAAGCCATTGAGGTGTAGAAAACGACCCATAATGATGCTCGCATTACTTACCTACTAATACAGCAACGGCATCACCATCGCGCGCAAAATCGAGAGGCACCTACGCAACATCTCCGAAGAATAAGTGACTCTTTCATCAGCTAAGCCATCTAATCATGCACCCTATTGCCGAAAAAATACGCAACCTAGGAGGAGAGCTTCGTCCCCCAGCATCGCAACATCAAATTGCGGCCATTGAATCGCTCCTTGGAATTTCTCTCCCAACATCCTTCAGATCATTTCTCCTTCAGCACAATGGAACATCCCGCGAGACAGACGCAGGAATATGGAACTTTTGGCCCTGTGAAAACTTCACGTCATACGCAGCTTATCGCGGCAAAACCGATTTCTTTCCCGACACGATCGACAAAAGATTCATCGATAACGAAAATCTGCCGATGCGACTCAACGGCCAGTCGCTGATTCTATTCGCAGACGCATTGATTGAACTTCCTCTATACGGAATGTATCTTGATCCACAGAGCCCATTTCATGGTTTTGTTTTCGACGCCGATCATGGCTACCTGTCCGCTGAATCCTTTGATCTCTGGGTAACGTTATTCATCAAAGATGGAGAACACGGACTATTGATTTCGTAATTCATCTCACGAAAAAAGCATGTTTATATCCTTCACTCATAGCGTAGGACTTGCCCGATTTTTATTCCCACCCAACAATTTCAGCAGAAACCGTCACAACGTTACGATTCAACAGATTGTCTCGGCCGTCAATCGTAGGAATGGACCAAATCATCAATCAAGGAAGCTCTTTCAATAGCTTTTCCCAAGCATCTATCGATTTCTTGAGATTGGTTATTTTATCACCCTTGACGGCGAAACACTGCAAGGAAACTGGGCCTTTGAAATGCATTTTTTTGAGAACTCCGAGCAGTCGCCGTTGAGGGAAATTTCCTTGGTCGAGAGGTTGAATCAACGTATCCCAGTTCTGTCCATTTTTATCAGCGCCATTAATGCTCACAGCGAACAGATGAGGTTTCGCTTTCAACAGAACACTCTCTAAATCTTGTACTTTTTCGCTCTTGAGAAAGTGGCAGAGATTGAACATGACTCCAAGGTTCGGATGATTCACCTTCTCGATAACTTCGATCGCTTGCGGCATGGTCGCAACGGCATTTCCCAAATGGGGATAGAGCACGACACGAATTTTGAGTCGCGAAGCCATTTCTGCTGTCTGGCGAAGCGAATCAATCACCTGAGGAGAAATTTTCGCAACCGTTAACTCAATGATGCCGCCATCTGCCAGCGGCTTTACCAAATTGGCATCGATTGCTGTTTCCGTTGCTTCAAGATAGACGCTCAATACCTTAAGATTTTGCTTCTGGTATGCTGTGACCCGCTGCTCCAACTGCTCACCAGTCCCATAGATCTGGCTGATTCCATCATAACCGAATTCCTTGAGTAGTTTTGCCTCATCGTCATAAGACATCTCTGGCATACCATTAAAGAAAGCATAAAACTCCGGTTGAAAAACCTCATCAGCTCGCACCGAGCAGAGCGAGTGAAGAATACAACAAAGACATAGGATTAATTTCTTGCATCCAATTGAAGTCCTTTGCCATGAGTATTTCTCTTGATGATTGATCGAATAATTCATGATTTCGTATCTCCTAACTGTTACCTTGGGGCATAATACTGGAAAAGATCAGCCAAGCTGGCAAGAGGCATTTCTTAAGTGACTCATGAATACTCAACATCACTCGCGCGCATGCAATCGCAAGATGCGAAGGATTTCTTCGCTCACCTCAGGCAAACGAGTGCAGCTATGCGAGCCATTGACTACTCGCTCGGATTGAGCATTGTAGACATGAGAGCTCCAATAAGCTACGATACCATCACTGGTCTGCCAAAGATTCTCATTGCGTTGTTTGGTTGCAATGATCGAATGATAGGGCACCGTTGCCGGGCGGCTTTTGAGAGCTTTGAGTAAAGGATGTTCAGGCGACAAGGTCTGCACGCTACGGCAGCCAAGGTTTTTGAATTTCCATAACTCTGGATTGAGGTCATTATAGGCATTAAGCCGAATCTCCATGGTAACGGAATCGAGGTTGCTCGTCGGATTCACCAGCATTCCCACGGCACGTATGATCGGAATTTCGGCCATCGAGCTCCCTTGGTGTGGTGAGGCCACAAACACAGCACGCTTCACAAAAGGCACGCGATCAAAGACCATTGACTCTTGGATCAAGCGTTTCGTAGGTTGCTTCAGATGAAGCTGCTCCAGTGGCTTGACAAAAAAGGAACCATAAATTTCACCACCACTATCGATCGTTTGCATACGACTAAGCAAGCCCCCCATGCTATGGCCGACCAGCACCATCCGATTCATGTTTGGATTACTGTGCAGGGGATCATAGTAATTGCGAGCAATGTAGAGCATACGACGTAGTTTTTCAGCCGATGCATAAACGGGCAGCCCAGTGGGATAGAGAAAATACCAGCACTGATATTTCACACGCATCAACGGATCACGCAGCACCTCATTCATCGCATTTTGCCAAATGTGTGGATCACTTTTCAGCCCGTGAACAAAGACCACAGGTATTTTGTTAGGATCATAGACATCTGGCAAATAGATACCCGTACTCTCCAAATAACGATCCGAGTTGATCAATCCATGAAATGCTATATTGTTGAGAAACCTATCTCCCATGCTGCGGTGAAGCGGTGTTGAAAGGTCATAGGCGAGTTGCCTAGAACGACCTTGGAATCGGACATTCTGCACATTACGGGTGTGATAAAACCGCAGCACATATGAACCGTTAGCAGCACGATCGATCACAGCGGTCGCGGGCAGATGCCGTCCATTGAGTGGGAAAAGTTTTTTTCCGCTCGCTTTTTGCGCATCGTATTTTTGCATCATCACTACAGGAATTCCGAGACCCACACGATTCACAGTCTGGAGGACTTGATCACTTCCCTCGCCTTTTCTGATGATCTCAATGCTATCAAAATGCGCAGGATTGAGTCGCTTCAGTTCATCGTTACCACCATCGATCCAAATTTTAACTCCATCGCTCTCGATGACGCCATGCAAGTCAGCAGGCTTACGCGTGAGCAACAAATTCACCAAGGTTTTGTTCAAGGCTGCATTGTAATTTTCGACCGAAAATGCATCATGCTGGATGGCCGTCATCACTTCTGCAAGTGACGGCGTCTGATTTTTGGGGAGACCCACCAACCATTGCACCGTATGCTCTTTCATCGCACAGCTGGCTAACAGAAACGCCGCGAAGGATGAGGAAACTAGCAGAAAAAATCGTCTCATAAAAAGTGTCTAATGAAATGCATGAGTTGCATCTTATCGTTGTAATCGCCATCGATATTGATCTATTTGTCACGCATTTTCAAGTTATCCAAGGCAAATTTCCCGCCATTTTTTCACGAATCAGAAGATCCTATGCAGGTCAGAATGTTTTTTTGCATATCACGTTTTCCATAAATCGGCGTCTCGCCGTAGCGACACTGCACGATTTCAAAAGTGCGCTTTCTACCTCAGCAAACATGAACTGAGTTTTTTTATAGAAAAAAGGTGGCTCGAGCCGGGATCGAACCAGCGACACGCGGATTTTCAATCCGCTGCTCTACCAACTGAGCTATCGAGCCATGCATTACTGCATTGGTGATGCATTGCTGCATCTTGGTGTCCTAACCACCGAGGCGGTCGGGGCGCGAAGTATGATCAGAATCCCGAGTTTGGCAATGGAAAAATGCATCTCTCGTAAAAAAACTTTCATCCCAACGTTGCCAAGCGCTTTTCCTGCTCCTAGATTCCCCTCCATGCCGACACTTGATCTTGGACTCCGCTGCACACTCTCTCTTCGCGGCCCCGATGCCGTGCGCTATCTCAATGGCCAGGTTACCCAAGATGTGCGCAAGCTACTCACTCACCCACAGCAAGCTCTCGCCGCTTGCGTCACCGATGCCAAAGGAAAACTCCAAGCGTATGTCACGCTCTATCTCATCGAGCCCAGCGCGCCCGAGATCCGCATCGAGGCACCTTATGCACTGCGAGATCTACTCATGGCGCGACTCGACCGCTACCTCATTGCCGATGATGCCGTGATCGATGACATTTCCGATCAATTTCGCCTCGTCCATCACATCGGCATCACCCATGAAGCAACGGGATTTTCCTTCGCACGGCTCGGAGTGCCTGGCATCGATCAATGGCTACCTGCGAATGAAGCGGTTGCAGGTGAAATGCTCCTCCATAAACAAGCAGAAGCAATCCGCGTTGCCCAAGGAGTTCCCACATGGGATGCAGAATTAACCGAAGGCATGTTACCGCCCGAAGCAGGCATTGAGACCCACGCCATTTCCTACCAAAAAGGTTGTTACATCGGGCAAGAAGTGATTTCCCGCATCAAAACCGCGGGCAAGTTGAACCGCAAACTAACGCTTTTTTCATTGACTGAAACAGTCCCCGTCGGCGCCACCCTTTTGTTAGACGGACAAGAGTCCGGCACGCTGACGAGTGTGGCAGAGCATTTTGCCTTGGGCTATGTGGGTAAAAAACACTTCGGGCAAACGGTCTTTGATGTCCGTTTGCCCGATGGTGAAGTCCTAGCAGCTGCTGCGAAAGTCATCGCAGCGCCCTGATCTGATTAACGCTGATAGAGGAAAATGCGATCTTCGCGGTAAGTGATCACCGCATCGAGTTCCCGCATGAAGTCAGCACCGAAGAGCCCGACGTAATCGAGGTCACGACCAGCGCGGCCAGTCATGTCAGTCGCGAGGGTGCGACGATTGGTGAGTTCCACCTTACCGAGTGTGATTTTTTTCATCACGGTCTCGCCCGCTGGCGCAGAGCCACCGATGCCATAAACTTTATGCTCCATGGGGCCGACCTCGCAGCCATTGTTGGTAGCTTGCTTCAAGTCGAGCAACGAGCTATCAGCACCCGTATCGATCATCCAAGTGACGGCTTTATCGTTGAGTGTGCCATCGACAAAAATGTGATTGCCACGGCGCTCATACTGGAATGAGTTGTATTTGCGAAGAGTCAAAACTTCTTCGATCTTCAGAGCTCCGCAATGGCGCAAGAAAATATCACCGGCCTCGGTCCAAGCATCGGCGTATTTTTGATCATCGTCAGAGAGATTGTAAATCGGCACCTGTTGCGTTTTTCCGTTGGCAAGCTTCACGGTTAGGACGGTAGATGTTTTGGTAACCACGTTGGCGCGGAAGCTCTTGCCATCGCGCATTTTGAAAATACGGAAATTGAGCACCTCATCTTGATCCTTCACTTCGCCTTCAACACCCGCATCTTCCGACTTGGCCGCATCTCCATCAACCAGAACGCGGTCCGATTTATCTGGACGGAAAAAGATCCGGTTTTCCTTGTAGGAAATCACGGTGTCGAGCTGTTTGAGCAAGTCTGCACCGAAGAGACCAGCGGTCGATTGATCCTTCGAGCCCTCGGGCTTATCCTTGTCCATGTCCGTGGCCAAAATCTTGCGATCTTTGAACAAAGATTCTCCCATCGATAAGGTATTCACATCCACCCAACAAGCAGGAACGGATCCAGCGACACCGTGCACCTCTTCGGTCATTGGTCCCAACTTCAGTCCGCAGTTTTCCACCATCTTGGTGTGCAGCAAACTAGTGCCAGCACCGGTATCGACTACGAAGCGCGCATCTTTACCATTGAGTTTCGCGGTGATGATGATCGAGTTCCCCTCCAGAGTCATCGGAAACGACTCGTAGCCACGGAGTTCAAGCAACTGCCGAACACTCAAGCCCAAGCATTTTTGTAAGAACAAGGCTTTTTCCTTATTCCATGACTTGATGTATTCTTGGTCATCAGCCGAAAGACTTGTGAGCGGCACAACGGCGCGGCGCTTGTTTTCCAAAAGCAAGGTCGCGGAGGTGTCATTTTTATCGATCAAAACCGCTTTGATTTCTTTGCCATTGCTGCCCTTGAAGACACGTAATTCTTGACTCACATCAGTGGATTGAGGATGAGCCGTTGAGGAAATGAAGATGGCGCAAAGCGCGAGAATTGTTTTTTTCATAAATGAGAGGAATGCGTAGAGAGGAAGTACAGATGACTGCGAATGAGCGTCACAAATTTGGTCAGTTGTTTATTTAAATTCGTTACTCTTGATGTATTCGATCCAGTCCGCTTCCATTTTTTCTACGCTGTCAAAGTCATAGATTTTCGCCAACTCCTCTGGCTCAGGGATGGTATTATTCGACTCCACACGACGGATCATCCGCGCAAAAGCACTGACGCGCTTCGGATTGCTTTGCAGGTAATTCGCGAAAGAATAAACCAAGACCAGCTTTGCGGGATTCAGCGTCTCAGCCTCTACAGCTAAGATTTCCAAGAGGTTGGGCTTGACCTTACCGCGCTTGACCTCGGACTTCAAAATGCGCGCCCAAGCCGATCCGTCATCGAAGCCTGCTTTGGAGGAAATTTCATCGCCAGCCGTGCCGCCAACATCGAGCAAATGTGTTTCCGTTTCGCCCGCAAGTTTGATCTCTTTGTAAAACGCGTGACCTGTTACTACAGTGAAGTAGCCCTTGCCACCAATGCTGCTGACTCCACCCATTTGCTGATTGAGCAAATGACCTGCGATAACGTGAGTAGGAAAAGGAGTGAACACTTTTTTGAACTCACGATCCTGATTCATGTTGAAAACGCTTGCTGAAGTGTGGAGGTTTTTCTCCTCTGCAAGCTCATCAGGGAGCTGGATGGAGGTTCCACCAACGCGATCCCACGTGGAAGCGAATTCTTGAACACGTTGTTGACCTTCAGCATTCACCGCTTGTTTACCCAACTCGTCCTGATACCATTTGCCTAAAGCAGCGTAGGCCTCGCGATCTTCCACGCAGAAAATGACACGGCGCTTGTCACCCCAATCACGGCGGAAATTCATGTGATAGAAAGCCATGCCGTGCCAGAGACGTTCAGCGATCTCAGCCACTACGTTCGGACGCACATCACCCGCATAGGCGATCAGGAAATGCTCGGTTTCCATCTGTTCAAACATCCCTTCGGAGTCCTCGGCAGACAACTTGAATTTCTCATCGAGTTTTTTGCAGGTTTTCGAGTCAAACTTCAAATCCTTCTCTGGCATACTCAACTCGCCAGCACTCAAAATCGCTTCAGGAGCAGAAACATTTTCCACGAGATATTGACGATCAGCCAGAGACAGATCAGTCACCGCCAACTTGATTTCTTTGCGATCTTTCGTCACAAGGATGACTGAATCGCCGTCCAATCGCCCTAGGGAAGCATCCACCGTCGAACCGCGGATGGATGTCCAAGTGCGACTGTCTTCTGCTTGAGCGATGCTCGACAAGAACAAACTGCCGGCTAGCGTTAGGAGGTAAAGTGTGCTTTTCACGAAGACAAGAAAAGACCTAGACTGAAGTCAAAGCAAGAAAAAAAACAGCAAACACGAATCCATTTAGTACAGAGCCCGTTCCTGATCAAGGCCATGCAATTTTTGCATTTTTCTCATCCATCTTAGCGAACTGTGCTATCCTTTGCGTCGTGAAACTAGATCTACTCCATGAACACGCTGATCGGGCCTATCCGATTTTGGCAGCACTCATCACCCCTCGGCCAATCGCTTGGGTCACAACCTTGCACGAAAACGGCAAAGTCAATGCCGCGCCTTTCTCGTTTTTTAACATGATCGGTGATGACCCGCCGATGCTGATGTTTTGCCCAGGAAATCGCGAGGACGGCACGCCTAAGGATACCGCGCGCAATTGCCGTCGCACGGGAGAGTTTGTCGTAAACTTGGTCGATGAACCACTCGGCGAGGTGATGGTCCGCACCTCGGCATCACTCGCCGAAGATCTCAGTGAGACCGAGTCCGAGGGACTTGCTACCAGTGCCTCATCGACGATCGCCACGCCACGCATCGCCCAGGCACCCGCGGCACTCGAATGCAAATTGCACGACATCTGGGAATTGGGCGGCAACCGTATGATCATCGGACTGGTGCAGTGTGTGCATGTCCGCGATGAATTGTTTGATCCCGTGACACTGCGAATTCGCGCGCAAGCCTACCACAGCATCGGCCGCATGGCTGTACCCGATTGGTATTGCCGCACCGATGATCAATACGAGATGAAACGCCCGAGGTGACATCAGAGAAAATCCCTGCCTTCACCATTGAAGAGCCACGGCAATGGCGATAAGAACTGGGTGAATGACCAGAACCTCATAGCTCGCTTCGGTGTTTTCAGAGCTGCGCAACTATTTGATGCATGGCAGGCGTTCCATAGGAGAGATCCTAGCAAATTTTCCGCCTCGTGCGATTACAAAAAGCATCGCGCTTTGGAAAGCCTCTGCTCTCGTTTTCCCCTCTCGAAATGGCTTAGCGACGATAGTTTTGGAACGGAAAAGAGTAAATCGTGGCGTGAATGTAGCTGTGCAGCGAGTAATTGTTCTTCGACGCATGAGCGACAATTTTGTCCACAGCAGGCTTGTCATAGTAATCCAGACCTCGGCCCAGGGCAAAGGTCAGCATTTTTACGGCGAACGCTCGGTGAAATTGCTCGGAGCGCGTGCCAGCGAGAAGTTTTGAGAGTGCAGCGGGAGAATCGATGCTCTCGCCAGTCGCCAGTGCGCCTCGGGTATCGAGAGTGCCCTTGCGGCGAGATCCATCGACTTCATAGGCCTCGAAGGCAAAACCGATGCCGTCCATGAGCTTATGGCAAGAAGCACAAGCAGGATCTTCTCGATGGCGCTCAAGTTGTTGGCGCAGCGAGGCCGCCGTACTATCATTCGTCGGAGGCGGCAGCGAAGGAACGTTGGGCGGTGGTGGTGGTGGCGCGGCATCGAGCAAGGTTTCTAACACCCACTTGCCACGCTTGACGGGAGACGTGCGATTCGGGTTCGAAGTCAGTGCCAAAATCGAACCATGCGTCATCACACCACGCCGTTGAGGATCCAACAAAGAAACTTTGCGAAAGTGATCGCCACTGATATCGCTCATCCCATAGTGCTTGGCTAGGTTGTCATTGACGAAGGTGTAGTCGGCATCGATCAAGCGCGTGACGGGTAAATTATTCTTCAGCATGTCTTCGCAGAATACCTTGGTCTCATTGACGAGATCGCGACGCATTTCTCCAGTGACGGGGAATTTTTTGGTGTCGATCGGAATGAACTGCACGTCTTGGAATTGAAGCCATTGTCCGAAAAATCGTTCGATCAGGGCTTCGGTCTTGGGACTGCGAATCATGCGATCGACTTCATCGGTCAGCAATGGCCGCAGTTGCTTATTTGCGGCCATCGATAGCGTCGAATCCTCAGGGGCGGAACTCCAGAGGAAATAGGAAATGCGTGAGGCTAACGAAAGCTCGGGCACGGGTAAGATGGTGCCGGGCTTGGCCTCGGAATAGACGGCATGGAGTTCGCGAAACAAAAACTGCGGAGAAATCATGGCCGCCTCGAAGGCGGGGCGCAGCGAGTCATCAAGGCTCTGCTTTGGCTTGCGCTCCTGCCGAGCCAGCGCGGCATAGCGTGAGATCTCAGCATCGGTCGCGGGGCGCCGGAATGCGTGTGATAAAAAATTTCGCAAGACGAACGCAGCATATTGTTCATCGTTTTGTCCTTCTTTGCGCGGCGGGAACAGTTTGGCATTTTTACCACCACTGGCCACGTAAGGCCCCTCGATGGTGATGCTGTGCACTGTGAGATTGCGGTCTTTCTGATTTTTTTCGTCCCAGTAGTCGTTGAGAAATTCCACCCCCATGCCACGCCGATCATCGCGCAGCTCGGCGGTGATCGCGAAATCTTTGGGGCTCGTATTCTCAACCGTGATGTCATTTACTACGTCACCCAACAACAGCTTAGCTTTGACTTTTTCATCGCCAGCTTGCGAAGCGCTGAGCTGAAATGTGAGTTTGTATTTGCCCTTCGGTACTTGCAGATTCATCGCGCGCCTGCCACTCGTTTGCATGATGAATTCATCCGTGTCAGCAATCTGACTACCTTTCATCAAATGCGGGCTGATGTTTTTTTTCTGCACATGAACTTTGCCATAGGCCTCATCAAGCGCAAGCGATGCGGTATTTAAGTAGGCATCGAGGTGCGTGGGAGAGAGAGTCAAGACATCGGCCATGTTATCGAAGCCATAGCCTGAGTCATCGGGCGGCAGCAATTCGGTATTCGGCACCACTCCAATCAAATCACGAACGGTGTTGCGATACTCGAAACGATTGAGTCGGCGCAAGGTGACGCGTCCGGGATCAGGATTGGCGGGATCGACTGGAAAAACGGCGGCGTCGATCCATTGAATCAGCTTTTGGCGCTCATCGGGCGAGGGCTGGTCTTTATCGACGGGCGGCATGAGCTCATAGGCGAGATTTTCGCGCACACGCTTCCAGGCATCGCGCTTGGCTTGCATCTTATTGATTGAGTCATAGGGATCGAAGGAGAAGTCGCCCTTTTTGATCCCGTCCGCATGACAATCGAAGCAATAGGTTTCCAAAATCGGCACGATATCCTTATCCCACTCTGCTGCCAAATCAGCATAAAGTGGGGTCATGAGTAAAGTGGATACAATGATGGATTTCATGCTGAGGTCTGCTACGCCACGAAAATGGAAATTTTTTCAGAAACAGGAGCATTTCAGAAAGAATGACGGAACCGAGTGAAATCAATGCATCCATTCTGCAAGCAAATGCCTTCTTCGCGCAGCATGGCAATCTTTTGATCAATGCGTGGGCCTGTGCTTTCGCCGTAAAATCCGCCGATTTTTCCGCTACTAGAAATCACTCGATGACACGGCACCTCGGGAGCAAAGGGATTGCGCTTGAGCGCTTGACCGATCGCCTGAGATGACCGTATGCCAAGCGCTGACGCGATATCGCCGTAAGTGCAAACTTTTCCCGAGGGAATCGTGCGCACCAAGTCATAGACTTTTTGCTCGAAAATTGTGGACTTGCGTTCTGAGAAAATACAGGCATAGTAGCACTCATCACACGAAGCTCTATGAAAAAAACTCTCGCTCTGCTGCTATCACTTCCTTGTTTGGCTCATGCCGATGATCTCGACTATGGCGTTGCTAAATTGCAATGGTTCCATCACTCGGATGTGGAGTCTGATGATGCAGGATTGGCTGATTTATCATTGCAACAATGGCGTTTGCAAACGGCATTTAGCAAACCGCTCAACCTAACAGATTCACTTTTTCTCATTCCGATGTTCCGCTATGAACTCACGGAAGTCGAAAGCTTTGGCCTTTTCATCGATCCTTACGAAAATCAACTGCACTCGCTAGAGTTGCCGATGCTTTTCGTGATGAAGGAAAATGGATCGCCTTGGTCCTACAACCTGCGAGTGAATCCCGGCATAGCCAGTGATTTTGAAGACGTTGGTGGCGATGATTTTTTCGTCGATGGCCGCGTAGGTGCAGAGTATAAGTTCAGCGATTCTTTCTCTCTCAATTTTGGTCTGGCATACACGCGCCTCACCGGTGAACCAACGATCCTGCCCTTTGCGGGATTTCAATATAAAATGAACGATCAATGGCAATTCGCTCTGCGTGGTCCCACGCTGCAAGCACGCTACCAGTTGAGCGATGATTGGTTGGTACGATTTGTCGGCGAGCCTGGCGGCGGCATGTGGAACGTCGAGGAATTTGGTTCACAAAATCTCTCGGTGCAAAGCTATCGTGTTGGCGTAAACATCGAACATCAACTCAGCGATGATCTCTGGCTCACTGCAGGGGCAGGTTTCACCCTCGCCAATCAGGTGGAGTTTCTCACGACCTCCGGCAACACCATCCGGGAGGAAGAATATGATAGTGGTCACTATTTCACCCTCGGACTGCGTTTGCACGATTGGTAAAACAGGAGATCGATTGATCTAACAAAAAAATCTCAGTGACGAACTTTTTTCGCAGCTGGGATTTTTTTTGCTGCATTTTCCGTGATAATCGCCCAAGCGTGTTTCTCTGCCTTTTTCTTTTCCAGTTCTTTCCACTGAGTGCGACTCACAATGTGACCGACACATGATTTTTTACCGCAACGACAAGGATGTTCTTCCCAAGTATCGACTTCAAATCCGTAATCGAAGGATAGCTCCTCCCCCATTTTGATGTTCCGCAGTGCGTGAATAAAAATGCGTTTCTCGTCGATCCATGCCTCGCAATTGGGCTCGCATGAATGATTAATCAGACGTGCCGTATTCCATGGTAAATTGCCATCCAAATCATAGTCATCATCGACGGTGAAAATGTAAACAGCGGCATCACCATGCTGAGCGGCAAGTTCGGCCTGCACATTGGCTCGGCGCTCGCTCTCTTCTTTATTGATCAACTCACCAACATACTCGATGATTTTATCGTCTTTCTTGATATCTACTGTGGCATATACACCGCGACCATGAATCGCCGAGCCTCGCACTTCACAGAGCTCACTTTGGCTGCGATTCCACATCTTTTTGAACTTGCGGATCAGCTTCGCTTGCTTCTCCAGTGTCTTATCTGGTTCTTTTGACATCTCGTCTGGCGGCAATTACTTGTTGAGCTCGTCACGCGGCACTTCGCGGCGTTTGATTTCTGGTAGGACCATATCCTTAGGCAAGCTGATGAACATGCTGCGCAAATCTTGCACCTTCAATCCAGCGCCATCGATGAATGTCCAATTGATCTTGTCTTTATCGGAAATGGCAATCTGATAACCTTTGCTTTCGATGATCAGAGGAGTCGCCCCATTCATCACACGATAGCGGATTTCGGTGGGGATGAGCAGCATCCACTTGGTATTAATGAGTGTTTCTACAGATTTACCATCGATCATCTCGACTTTTTTTCCGGGATAGACATCATATACGGTGGGAAATCCGAATGTTTTGAATGAAATCATGGTGGTGCCCTGCTTCATCATCGCAGCCATCATCTCATCGAAGGTTTTTTCGAGAGCTGCATCGCCGCCAGCACGCTCGCTCAATCGCTGACGCCATTGAGGATACATTCGCTCCATGGAGGTCTTCATTTTCCCTAAGACCACCTGCTTACCCAGATCGTTCACGGCAGCAATAGCTGAGTTTACGACTTCGATCGGAGCAGTCGTTTGCGCTTGCAAACCTGTTGCCAATCCTAACATGGTTACAACGAGAGTAATGATTCGCATGGCGGATGTATGACTTGCCTGAGTAATGCCGTCAAGCGCGGGATTTGTTTATTACTAGGAAAGTCCGAGCTGGCTGCGCATGAGACTTGCCAAAAACGCTGAGCTTTGCATAGTTCGGGCATGGCACGTCTGCTCAAACAAGCTTCTTTCGTCATTCTGCTCGCCTTTTCACTCAGTCATTGCGGTGTCAGCTCCAGCTCGTCGGGCGGCTCGCGTGGCACGGAAGTGGTCAATGTTTCCGCCTATGATCCCAAGGAAAAGCAACGCAGCGGTCGCTCTTATTCGCCATCGGACGTATCGGCCCTGCGCGATAACGGCGCAGCAGGATTGATCGCACGCGCCGGCAAAGGCGGCGAACTCGATGAAAAATGCGCGACATTTCTCGCCGCATCAGATCGCGTGGGCATGCTCGTCGGGGTCTACTATCGCACAACAAAAGACGTGAGCGTGCGCAGCCAAGCCGATCAATTCGTCAATCGCGCGCAACAGCTGGCGCAGAGTCGCGACTGGAATCAGCAGCGCTTGCTGCTCTCTGCCGACTTCGATGCGCTTTCGACCACCTCGGAAATGATTCAATTTCTCGACATCGTGAAAGCGCGTACGGGAGTCGATTGCATGGTATATCTTGAAAACAGCGAACACCTCCGCGTCACACTTCACAACGCCAGCGACTCAGTGAAAAATCGTCTTCGTCTCTGCCCATACTGGGTTGCTCTGTATTCTCACGACAGCGGAAAATGCTCAGCCTTTCCCGCTCCCGGAACACCCACTGGACTCACGAAACAATACAACGTTTGGCGCAATTGGTCGCTGTGGCAATACGGCGGCGTTCTCTGGGAAAACAGACGCTCCAGCCCTAAGGTCTACCGCGGATTCAGCCCATACCTCGGCAATGTCGATCGTCCCGTGGAACGCAATTTGTTCCGCGGCAATCGCGAGCAACTCACCCAGCTGTGGAATCGCCATGGCATTCCCCTTCGCTAACTCAATCTCGCATTCTTACTCATGAAATCTCTCCTTTTCCTCTTACTTTTCGCCTTGCCAACGGCCGCTCAAACGGCGGCAGCCCCCCCCAGCACAGCGGACATTTATCGCTCGGTCGTGCGCATCGAGGTCGCCACCCAAACTGCCGACTACGCAGCCCCCTGGAATGCAGGTCGCTTCAGTGGCGGCATCGGCACAGGATTCCTCATCGGCCCCAATCAGTTCCTGACCAACGCCCACGTCGTCTCCAATGGCGAACGTTTTCTCATCAACATCTACGGTTCTCCCGAAAAGCACACGGCCAAGGTCGAGCACATCGCCCACGATTGTGATCTCGCGATTCTCTCGGTCGATGACTTCACTCCTTTCGCCAAACTGCCCGTTTTCAAAATTGGCACCGCCATACCGCAGTTGGAATCCCAAGTGCGCGTAATCGGCTATCCCGTCGGCGGCGAACGCCTTTCGGTCACGCGCGGCGTCGTTTCGCGAATCGACTTCCAACCTTACTCGCACTCGCGTGCTGATTCTCACCTGATCGTGCAAATCGATGCAGCGATCAATCCAGGAAACTCGGGCGGCCCGGTGCTTCAGGAAAATCAAGTCATCGGCGTCGCTTTCCAAGGACTACGTCAAGCCGACAACACGGGCTACATCATCCCCACGCCCGTCGTGAATCGATTTCTCAAAGACATCAAAGACGGACGCTATGATGAATACACCGACCTCGGCATCGCCGAGTTCCCCCTGATCAATCCTGCCATGCGCCAGGCGCTCAAACTGCCTAACGATGGCCTCGGTGTATTGATCACCAACGTCACACCAACTTCTGCTTGCGATGGCCATGTTAAGCCGGGCGATGTGCTTCTCGGCATCGACTCCCATGAAGTCGATTCCTCAGGCTCCGTGTTGATCGATGGTGAAAAAGTTGACATGCATGAGATCGTCGAACGCAAGTTTGCTGGCGATCCTGTAGCCCTGCGCCTCCGCCGCGGCGAAGAATGGATCGATCTGACTGTAAAGCTAAAGCCACTGCCGCAGTCGCGCATGTATGCCATCAAGTATGAGGAAAAACCCCGCTACATCGTGTTCGGTGGTCTGGTATTTCAGCCGCTCGACACCAATCTCTTTGCCACCGTGCAGTTCCGCGATGTCACTGTTCGGCGCTATTATTCCGATTACGTCAGCAAGGGTTTGTTCCAAAAAATGGAGGACATTGTAATCCTTACCGACATGCTCAACGACGAGCTCAACACTCCCTTGCCGGATGCTTCAGGCAAAGTGCTCAAATCCATCAATGGCACACCTGTCACTTCTCTCGCCCAAGCACACGAGCTTTTGCATCCTGCCACCGCGCCCGAAAACTTCATCATCGAGCTTGAAGGAGTGGACCGTCCACTGATCCTGCCCGCTGCTGCCATTGCCGAAGCGAACAAACGAATCTCGGAAAACTACAACATCCCCCGCCTCAGCAATCTCAAGGCAAAATAAACTCTTCGCACCCGATCCATCATCGCCATGAAATTTTTCCGTCCCGCCCCTCTGTTGCTCATGCCAGCGCTCGCATTTTTGCTAGCACTTCCCTCTTGTCGTGAGAATCCTACCGCAGCGGCAGCACCCACTCCCGTTGCCGAGCCTGTCGCCGTAGTTGTCAAAACGGATCCCAGCCTTTCCGTCATCCGCATCCATTCGACCATTCAGAGCTGGAACCCTGCGCAGCCCTGGGAAAAAAATCCCTCGCGCAATCGCAGCGCTCTTGGAGCTCTCGTAGCCCAAAATCAAGTGCTCACCACCGCTGAGATGGTCGCCGATGCCATTTACATCGAACTCGAAAGCACGGATGGCAAACGCCGCGCACCTGCTCGCGTCAAATGTGTCGACTACGAAGCCAACCTCGCCGTTCTCACCCTGAACAAAGAGGAGAAAGTCACCGAATTTTTCGCCGGACTGATCGCGTTGGACATCGCCCCCTCGCCTGATCTGCGTGACACCCTCGAAATCATCCAAGTAGAAAACAACGGCCAAAGCCTCGTCACACCCGCGCAGCTTCTCTCGGCCGAAGTGGTCTCGACCTTCCTGCCGGGACAATTTTTCCTCACCTACCGGCTGAAGGGCTCGTTGCAATCGTCCGCCTCCTCTTACTCCGTTCCCGTTTTTCAAAACAATCAACTGGCCGGCATCCTCAGCTCCTACGACGCCAAGGATCAAATCAGTGATGTCATCGCCACGCCCCTACTCACCCGCTTTCTCGCCGAGGCGCAAAAAGAATCCTACCAAGGCTTCCCGAACATCGGCATCTCCTTCTCGCCCACCGAAGACGATCATTTTCGCCGATGGCTCAAACTCCCTGCTGATCAAGGTGGCATCTACATCAGCAAAGTGCGCAAAGGCTCGGCAGCCGATGTCGCAGAACTTCGCAAGGGTGATGTTATTCTCTCCATCGAGGGCCATCCCATCGATCGCCGCGGCTATTACACCGATCCCCAATACGGTAGCCTCCACTGGGTCCAACTCGTGCGCGGCACCAAGTCCGCAGGCGATCAGATCAAACTCAAAATCTGGCGCGATGCCAAAGAAATCGAAGTCGCGGCAACCCTTACCCGACAAGAGGAAAGCACACGCTTGGTGCCGAACTACAGTTTTGGAAAAGCTCCCAACTTCCTGATCAAAGGCGGGCTGATTTTTCAAGAACTGACCAAGCCCTTGCTCGAAGCCTACGGCGACGAATGGCAGTCCAGCGCGCCGCTAAATTTCCTCGATGCCCTGAGCAACCCTGAGAAATACCAAGAAAATCATGACAGCATGATCTGCCTCACCGCCGTGATCCCGACTCAAGCTACTGTTGGTTACGAAAGCCTGCGCAACATGATCATCAGCAAGGTCAATGGCAAACCCGTGCGTAACATGAAAGAAATGCTCCAAGCCTTCTCCAAACCTCGCCTCGGCAGTCCATCTCACAGCATCGAGTTCCTCGAAGAAAATCTCGTCGTCCACCTCGATGAGCAACTCTCCAATGCCATCGATCAAGCGCTACTACAGCGCGGACTGCAAAAACTCTCGCGCGCCGAGTAAACCACCATGCGCCAGCCTCACAGCACCGAGCTCTTGCTCAACGAGGCCATCTATCAGAAAATCCTCGTCGATCTCCTACCGCAGACACGCAAGTTTTTGTGGGTCGTCACCGCCGACATCAAGGATCTGCACGTGCCCAAGGGCAAACGTTTTGTGCCCTTGTTAGAAATTTTTTCTGACTTGATCGAACAGGGTGTCAACATACGGCTGATGCACGCCAAGGAACCCGGCCCGCGTTTTCGGGCCGACTTTGATCGCTACCCGCATCTGATTCACAGCCATCTTTTTGAGCGAATTCTTTGCCCGCGCATTCACACCAAAGCCATCATCATCGATGGCACCCACGCCTTCATCGGTTCCGCCAATCTGACAGGCGCAGGACTCGGGGCAAAATCCACCCACAAACGCAACTTTGAAGCGGGCTTCCTCACCAACGATCCCGCACATCTCACCCCCATGATGGAATGGATCGATCAACTGTATCTCGGTGATTTTTGCCAAAAATGCGCCCGCCGCGCCGTCTGCCCCGATCCCATTGCGTAA
>Ga0208597_1000350_pt1 | contig 17898 bp, 15 predicted proteins | sample LakMenEpi05May12_FD_150673 | JGI IMG/M metagenome (GOLD analysis project Ga0208597, IMG submission 150673) | Freshwater microbial communities from Lake Mendota, WI - 05MAY2012 deep hole epilimnion (SPAdes) | ecosystem: Environmental > Aquatic > Freshwater > Lake > Epilimnion/Euphotic zone ...
CGCTCGATGGCCTCGCGGGCTTCTTCCTGGGTGATGACCAGGGGCGGCAGGAGGCGCACGCAATTGTCGCCGCCGCCGGCCACCAACAGGCCCTCGTCGCGCGCCCAGGCCATCATCTGGCGGTTATTGGGTTTCAGCTTCACGCCGATGAGCAGGCCGCGGCCGCGAATATCCACGATCACGTCCGGATAGCGCGCCTTCAGGCCTTCCAGCTGCTGGGTGAAGTAGCCGGCCACGTCGCGCACATGGGCCAAGAGCTCGGGCTTGGACAGTTCTTCGAAGGCGGCGAGGGCCACGGCCATGGCGAAGGGGTTGCCGCCGTAGGTCGACCCGTGCGCGCCGGTGGTCATGCCCTTGGCCGCCTCGGCGGTGGCGAGACACGCCCCCACCGGGAAGCCGTTTCCGAGCGCCTTGGCCGAAGCCATGATGTCCGGTTGCGCCTCGCCCGCCCACTCGTGGGCGAACAGCTGGCCGGTGCGGCCGAGCCCGCACTGCACCTCGTCATAGATGAGGAGGAGGCCGTGCTCGTCGCACAGCTGGCGCAGGCCGCGCAGGCAATGGTCGGGCACAGCGCGGGCGCCCCCCTCCCCTTGCACCGGTTCGATGAGGATGGCCGCGGCGGTAGGCCGTGCGGCGGCTTCCTTCAGCGCCTCGTGGTCGCCGAACTTCAGATTCACATAGCCCGGCAGCGGCGGGCCGAAGCCCTCCACATAGGACGGATTGCCGGCGGCGTTGATGGCTGCATAGGAGCGGCCGTGGAACGAACCGTCGAAGGCGATGACGTCGATGCGCTCGGGCTGGCCGTTGGCCGCGTGATACTTGCGCGCCGTCTTCAGGGCGCATTCGATGGCCTCGGTGCCGGAATTGGTGAAGAAGCAGACGTCGGCGAAGGTGGCGTCGGTGAGCTTCTTGGCCAGGGCCTCCTGGTCGGGGATGCGGAACACGTTGGACACGTGCCACAGCTTCTCGGCCTGACGCTTCACCGTCTCCACCAGCTTGGGGTGGCAGTGGCCGAGGCCCACGGTGGCGATGCCGGCCATGCAGTCGAGATAGGATCGCCCGTCCGAGGTGAACAGTCGCACGCCCTCGCCTCGCTCAAAGGCCACCGGGGCGCGGTTGTAGACGCCCATCAGATGGTCAGCGGGAACGGCGGGAGCAGGTGCGGCGGTGTTCGCCATGAAACGACCCTCCAAAAACGAAAGCGCCCCGGAACGGGCTCGGCCCGCTTTCCGGGGACTGGAAGGCTCATGCTTGTCGTCAAATTCCCCGTCAAAGTCAATCTTGGGCGTTTAACCGTTCCGGTGTAATCGCTCGCCCATGACCGGCCCCACGACTCTCAGCCTTTACGACACCCTGGCGCGCCAGAAGGTGGACTTCATTCCGCGCGATCCGCAGCGGGTGACCATGTATGTGTGCGGGCCCACCGTCTATTCCTACGCCCATATCGGCAACGCCCGCGCCGCGGTGGTTTTCGACGTGCTCTACCGGGTGCTGCGCCATCTCTATGGCCCCGATCACGTAGTCTATGCCCGCAACATCACGGACGTGGACGACAAGATCAACAAGGCCGCCCAGGACCAGGGCGTCGATATCCGCGTCATCACCGACAAGTTCGCCAAGATCTACAACGAGGACATGGCCGCCCTGGGGTGCCTCGCCCCAACAGTGCAGCCGAGAGCCACCGAGCATATTGGCGAGATGCAGACCCAGATCGCCGCTCTCATCGCCCATGGCGCGGCCTACGCCGCCGAGGGACACGTGCTGTTCGACACCGAGGGCTTCCGCGCCCAGGGTGGAAACTATGGCGCGCTTTCCGGACGTAGCCTGGACGACATGATCGCCGGGGCCCGGGTGGAGGTGGCGCCCTACAAGCGCAATCCCGCCGATTTCGTGCTCTGGAAGCCCTCCAAGCCCGGCGAGCCGGTGTGGGAGAGCCCCTGGGGTCCGGGACGTCCGGGCTGGCATATCGAATGCTCGGCCATGTCGGAGAAGGAGCTCGGCCTGCCCTTCGACCTGCACGGCGGCGGGCACGACCTCATCTTCCCGCACCATGAGAACGAGATCGCCCAGGCCTGCGGCGCGCACGGCGACCATGATCCACGCGCCTATGCCCGCCACTGGCTGCACAACGGCTTCCTCACCATGGACTCCGAAAAGATGTCCAAGAGCCTCGGCAACGTGGTGCTGCCGCATGAGCTGGTGAAGCAGGTGCCGGGCGAAGTGGTGCGCTGGGCCCTGCTCTCGGCTCATTATCGCGCGCCGCTCGACTGGACCGAGGCGCTGATCGAGCAGAGCCGCCGCACCCTCGACGGTCTCTATCAGGTGCTGCGCGACGCCAAGGCCCGCATGGGGAACGTGGCCTATGACGCCTCAATTTGGCAGACGCCGCAGATCGAGCCCAAGGTCGACACCCTCGCCGCCCTCCTGTGCAACGACCTCTCCACCACCGAGGCCATGTCGGAGCTGGCCAGTCTGCGCGATCAGCTCCGCGCCCTGCTGAACGACCCGGCCAGCTCGACGGATCAGATCGGCGTCTATCGCGACGCCCTGGTGCAGGCCGGCGGCGTGCTCGGCTTCCTGCAGCAGGACGCGGACGTCTGGTTCGAGGGCGGCGTGGACGCAGCGTTCAAGGACCAGGTCGAGAGCCTGATCGCCGTCCGCGCCGAGGCGCGCAAGGCTAAGGACTTCGCCGCCGCCGACCGCCTCCGCGACGAGATCGCCGCCCTGGGCGTCGAGGTGCTGGACGGCAAGGACGGCGCGACTTGGCGTAAGAAGAGCTAAGCCGGGAACAGACTTCCCGCCTCCACCCGCACGCCTTGGCCGCCGGCGAGATCCTCGAACAGGGCTTCGTCCGTGCCGGTGAGGAAGGCCTGCAGCCCGAGCGCCGTGAGCTCCTCGAATAGGGCGGCGCGGCGGCCGCGGTCGAGGTGGGCCGCCACCTCGTCCAGCAACAGGATCGGCGGCGGGGCGCCCTCATCGCGCGCCAGTCGCGCGGCCTGGGCAAGCACCAGATTGAGGATCAGCGCCTTCTGTTCGCCGGTGGAGCATTCGCCTGCAGGACGGTCCTTCTCCACATGGATCACCGCGAGGTCCGTCCGGTGCGGGCCGTAGAGGGCGCGGCCCGCGGCCTGATCGCGCTCGCGGCCACGTCGCAAGGCTGAGCGCAGCGCCTCCGCCAAGGCTTCCGGCGCTTCCCCCGCCAGAGCCCCCTGCTCCACCGGTCCCTCCAGGTCGAGCCGCGCCTGCGGGAAGGGTCGGTCCACGCGCTGGGCGATCTCGGCGACGAGGGCTTGCAAGGTGGCGGCGCGGGCGACGGCTACCGCGGCCCCCGCCTCCCCGGCCTTCAGTTCCAGGGCGTCCAGCCAGGCGGGATCGGCATTGAGGCCCTGGCGGGCGTCCGCCAACAGCCGGGAGCGCTCGCGCAGAGCGTGCTCATAGGCGGCTACGTGGCTGGCGTGACGGGGATGGTCGGCGAACACCAGGCGATCAAAGAACCGTCGGCGCTCGCTCGCCCCCTCCAGAAACAGGCGGTCCTGAGCCGGGGTGAGCCAGACGAGGCGCACCAAGTCGGACAGGCGCCCGGGGGCGACGGTTTCGCCCTCCAACCGGACGATCTTCCGTCCTGTATCTGGCGCAAGACCGACGCCGAGGCGGGTTTCGCCCAGGCCGCCCTCGAACAAAGTGGCGACGCTCCAGGCCCGGCCCTCCCGTTCCCCCGGCTCGCGCCGCCCGACCTCGCCCACCGCCGCGCCGCGCAGGCCTCGCCCCGGGGACAGGAACGACACCGCCTCCAGCACGTTGGTCTTGCCTGCGCCATTGGAGCCGAACAGGAACACCGGCCCGCCGGACAGATCGAGCGCGGCGGCGGCGTAGCTGCGGAAGTCAGTCAGGGCGAGGCGACGAAGCCGGTGCGCGGGCATGGGCTCATATAGCCTGCCCCCACGCAGAATTTCATCCGTATCAATGCGCCGCCTGTTTCGCGCGCTAGGAGATTAACTTGAAGTCGCACTTACGGAGGATTATACCGTGATCACCCAATGAAATGGGTGGCTTTTGCCCTTTTTCCGGGCTCGTGGGGTGGAAACAAACCTTCAACTGATCAGCTAAGGTTAAAAACCTAGAGGAGTGTAGCATGACCAAGTTATCGCCGTTCCTCAACGTGTTGCAAAAGGCCGTGTTAGTGGCCATGGCTGCGATCTTGCCTTTGGCGGTCGTGGCGGTGATTGCGCCGGCGCTGTAAGCGCCGATCAGGTGTGCAGCCCCAGCTTCAAGGTCTCGGCCTGGCTTTACGCTTTAGGCTGGGGCGGCTCGCCGCCGGGTAAACTGAGATTGTGGACGGTGAGGTGATCGATCTCCACGTCGCGCGCGGTGATGCGACCCGCATGCAGGCGGCCGATCGCCACAACGCCAATCGCCACCGCGCCCACCGCCAAGGCGCCCAGGGCCACGGCCCCGACCAGGGTTAAACTTGTGACGCCCGCGCCGGTGTGGGTCGGCGGCGGATGTGACTTTCCGCGCAGCGAAGCGGGAATGAACTCTTGGTCGTCCATGGCGAGGGCTCCTTGCCAGTCAGCTGACATTACCGGTCTCGCCGCCAAGGCTCCAGCCTTCGCCCGTGGAGGGGGATTGAATTCCCGCGTTCACGGCGCGGCGTGACAAACGACCGCTCGGGAGGTTAGAACCCCGCCTCCGAACGCAAGCGCAATTCTTCCAAGGCGAGCCATGGCCGGCCATTCCAAATTCAAGAACATTCAGTTTCGCAAGGGCGCTCAGGACAAGAAGCGCTCCAAGCTGTTCTCCAAGCTGTCGCGAGACATCACCCTCGCCGCCAAGACCGGCTCGCCCGATCCCAATTCCAATGCCCGCCTGCGCCTGGCCATCCAGAACGCCCGGGCGGAAAGCATGCCCAAGGACAATATCGATCGGGCGATCAAGAAGGCGGCCGGCGCGGACACCGACAATTTCGAGGAAATCCGCTACGAGGGCTTCGGCCCGGGCGGGGTCGGTCTGATCGTCGAGGTGCTCACCGACAACCGCAACCGCGCCGCCGCCAACGTCCGCTCCATCTTCACCAAGAACGGCGGCAACCTCGGCGAATCCGGCTCGGTGGCCTTCATGTTCGACCGAATGGGCCAGATCACCTATCCGTTGGCGGCGGGGTCTGAAGACGCGATCATGGAAGCCGCCATCGAGGCTGGAGCCGAGGACGCCGAGACCGACGAAGAGCTGCACACCATCTTCACCGCCTTTGAGGATCTCGGCAGCGTGGTGGAAGCCCTGGAAGCCAGCCTCGGCCCGGCGCGTTCGACCGGCGTGATCTGGCGCCCGAAATCCCAGACTCCGGTGGCCGGAGACGACGTGCAGACGTTGATGAAGCTGATGGACGCCCTCGACGACGACGACGACGTTCAGAACGTCTTCGCCAATTTCGAAATGTCAGACGAGGATATGGCGCGTCTGGCGGGTTAGGCCAGGTCAGGCGGCTTCAGCCTCCTGCTCCACCGCCCAGTGGAAACCCACCACCGCCCCCTTCACCAAGGGGAGCAGCGTCAGCGTGGTGACGAGCAGGCTCGGCAGGGTGACGCCCAGCACCCATCCCACCGGCCATGTAAGGATGAATGGAAAGGCCAGCATCGGGGCGACGAACAAGTGGCCGACGATAAGGATGGTGAAATAGGGCGGTGCATCGTCGGCGCGGTAATGACCATTATCGTGCCCGCAAGCGGGGCAGGTCTGGCGCACCTTGAGATAACCTTGAAACAACGCGCCCTTGCCGCAGGCTGGACAGCGGCGCCGAAAGCCTCGGGAAAGGCCGGTGGCGAAAGGCTTTTGCTGAAGAGACATGTGCGGCGCTCGCTAATGTGTCGCAGCCATATCGTCGACTTTAACGCGCGGGCAAGAGGCGTCGCGCCATTTTGCCTTTTTCCGACCCCCTGATCTCCCTACATTGCCAGCGCTGCTGAGGAGCCCCAATTCATGTACGCCCTGGACCGTTCGCGTGACGCTATCTTTATTGAACGCTTGCACGCCAAGACTCTCGCGCGTGGGTTGAAATGGAATCTCACTGAGCATGAAGGGCGTTATCAAGTTCAGATCGGAGAATTTGTGGTGGAGATCGGCGAAGGCGTCGGGTCTGGGGACAGCGCCGATATTGAGGTGCTGATCTGCAGTCCCGCGGGCAAAGCGCTGGAAATCTTAACGCCGGAAATTCTTCAAGAATCCACCAGCGAAACCGCGGTCCCGCGGCGACGCGCCTTTGCTGAAACCTACGAAGCCGCCCGTCGCATGGCTCTGGGCGTGGATCAGGTGATCGAAAATCTCATCGAACATTTGCTCTGACGGCGAGCCTTGACGACGAGCGGCGGATGCTCCGGAGAACCTGGCATGGTCGAACGGTTGCAGTTCGCTGGACTAGATGAGGCGAAGTCGAAATCTCGCGACTTACAAACCGCCCTGGAGCGAGGCGGTCTCGTAGAATTTCCGCACTTGGGGTTCGCCATTGCTCCGAACGAGAGCGATCTTATCGACATCTCTGCGGTTAGTCCCAAGTCCAAGAACATCAGCCTTGGTCCCGGCGGAGCGGTGCGGGGTACAGCGCTGAATGCGGCGGACCAGGCGCGTATGGGCGGCATGATGACGCGTTTCGCGAGCTATGCCGAAAGCATCGTGCAAGCGCTTCTGCCCACCTATGCCTCGACCATGAGCCGGCGGCGCACCAGCTTCCGTCCCGGGGCTGTGGAGACGCGCGTGCTGAGCCCGCGACGTGATGACCGCCGTCTGCATGTCGACGCGTTTCCCTCTAATCCCACTCAGGGGCAGCGCATCTTGCGGGTGTTCTGCAACGTCAATCCGGTTGGAACGCCGCGGGTGTGGAACGTCGGAGAGCTCGACTTTGAAAGTTTCGCCAAGCTCTATGCCGACCGGCTGAGCGGCGGCCCTTCGGTCATCGCCGTCTGGGCCATGGCCGCGACTGGGCTCACTCGCGGGCGACGTAGTCGCTATGACCAGGCCATGCTGGAACTACATGACTTCGCCAAGCTGGATGAGGCGTTTCAGGCCCAGACGCCCAGGAGCCGCATTGATTTGCCCGCCGGCGCCACCTGGATCGTCTTCACCGACAGCGTGCTGCATGCCGCTCTTTCGGGGCAGCACCTCTTGGAGCAGACGTTCCTGCTTCCCTTGGCGGCTATGGCGGAGCCGGAATTGTCTCCCCTGAAGACGCTCAACCGGCTGACCGGGCGCGCCCTCGTGTGACCAATCCCATGTCGCCGCCCGAACGCACTTCGTCTGACGAATGGCTCAAGCTTGACCGGAGCTATTCGTTGCGTGCGAGCCCCGGGGGCGCGGCTCCATTTCCACCGTCATGATGATGGATTGGCGGAACCTCGTCGCCGAAGCCGGGTGCTGGCGTCGATTCCAGCAATTCCGCGAATTCACCAAGGCTCAGGCGCGTGGCCGTCAGCACCTTGGCTAGGCTTTCGGTAGACGGCCACCGCGGGCGCGGTGGTCGATCATTGGAAAGCCGCTTCGACTTGTTGAAGCTGGTGGGATCGAGTCCCGACAACTTTGCGAGACCGGAAGGACTCAAGCCTTTGGCCGCTGCTAGGCGATCGAGAGCGTTCCAAAGGTCGGCATGGCTAAACATGGCGACATGATCCGTTTTGACTGCGTCCCGTGCGCGAAGATGGGGACCGGGTGGATACACAGGGTCGTCTGAAACGCCCCAAAATACAATCACACGTTTTTCACTGCGTCGTGTAGTGGACAACCCCAACGTTGCTTACGACTTTAAGACGCGTCATCCGCGTAAATCCCGCCCCCCAACGGAAGATTTGATCATTCGTGGCCACGCGAATCTTTCTCCTGAATTTCTTCGTTCGCTTGCAGGATCTTCAAAGATCGCAATATCCGTGAGACCCCTCGGCCCACAGACTTTCCGATCGCGGCTTGCGCCGGCCCCTGGGGGCTGACGCGGAGGTAACGGCCCACCGCAAGGCTCTGAAGACTGGAGGGTCGAAATTTGGCCTCCGCTCACGAAGCCGAACGCGCTTGCCCCGTTACCGACAGGACCGAGGACGTTCGCCACCCGCTTTCAACCAGCCCCCAACTATGTTTCTGATTCTCAAATACATCTAAAAGTCGCTTTATGGCAAGGCTCTTGCGCTGATACAGTGGATTGCGCTCGCGGGCGCGGCTTCCCACATCCTCCGCCATGGCTTTTGCTCACGTCACCCATTCCATCCTTGAATCCTCCGGCGTCGCTCTCAGCCGAGCGCAAAGGGTATTGGAGGAGGCGACGCACGGCGCGGATGATGGAGAACTCTATCTCGAACGCTCGGAGAGCGAGGCTCTCGCTTTCGATGACGGTCGTCTCAAGGCCGCGAACTTTGACGTGACGGATGGATTCGGTTTGCGAGTGGTGGCGGCCGAGACGGCGGGCTTCGCACACGCTACCGAAATATCCGCGGCGTCCATCGAACGGGCGGGGCAAGCGGCGGCGTTAGCCAAGCGTGGTCGCGCGGGTGTGGCCGCTGACGCTCCTCGCCCAACGAACCGGGCGCTCTATGGCGATGACGACCCCCTCGCCGCGCCGGGCTTTGCTGAAAAAGTCGCGCTGTTGCAGGAGATCGACGCCTACGCGCGCGCTCGAGATCCTCGGGTGGTTCAGGTGTCCGCCAATCTGGTGGCGGAGCGGCGACACATCGAGATTCTGCGCGCCGACGGTCGAGTCGTGCGCGATGTGCGGCCGCTGGTCCGGGTCGGCGTCGCCGTCACCGTCGAGCACAATGGGCGGCGCGAGGGCGGACATTCGGGGTGCGGCGGTCGGGCCGGATTCCAAGCCTGGGTCACCCCTGAGCGCTGGCAGGCCGAAGTGGAGGAAGCCTTACGTATCGCCCTCGTCAATCTCGAGGCGCGGCCCTGCCCGGCGGGCGAGATGGACGTGGTGCTGGCCAATGGGTGGAACGGCGTGCTGTTGCACGAAGCTGTGGGTCACGGTCTTGAAGGCGACTTCAATCGCAAGGGCATATCAGCCTTTTCAGGAAAAATCGGTGAGCGCGTAGCGGCGCCAGGCGTCACCGTGATTGACGACGGCTCCATTCCTGCCCGGCGCGGCTCGCTCACCGTGGACGACGAGGGCACTCCGACCGAACGTACCGTGCTGATCGAGGACGGGATATTGGTGGGCTACATGCACGATCGCATGAGCGCTCGCCTTATGGGTCAGACGCCTACGGGCAATGGTCGGCGAGAGTCCTATGCCTGCCTGCCCATGCCTCGCATGACCAACACGGCGATGCTGGGCGGAACCGCCAAGCGCGAAGAGATGATCGCCTCCACCAAGCGTGGACTCTATTGCGCCAGTCTCGGCGGTGGACAGGTGGACATCACCAACGGCAAGTTCGTGTTCCAGTGCACGGAGGCCTATCTCATCGAGGATGGCAAGCTGGGCGCCCCGGTGAAGGGCGCCACGCTCATCGGCGATGGGCCAACTGTGCTGACAAAGATTTCCGCCATCGGTGATGACTTCGCCTTTGACCCTGGCATCGGCGTTTGCGGAAAATCCGGGCAAGGCGTTCCCGTCGGCGTAGGCCAACCTTCGCTGAAAATTGGCGGCCTCACGGTGGGGGGCACCGAGCTCTGACCGCCCCCTCCTAGATGGCTTCCGTCACCTCATCGGCGCCGTGGCTCCAGTTCTTGGCCCAGCGGCTGATGACGAGGAAGCCGACGCCCACCGCGACGCCCACCGCACCGATGATCAGGAACACGTTTTCCGCCGTCAGCAGAGACTGATGGGGATCGAGCACCTGACCGCCCACCGTATTTGAGCCAGTGAGGGTGGCGATATGTCCGCCGATGAACTCCGCCCAGGACAGAGACAAAAACCAGACGGCCATCATGGTGGAGATGAGCAGCGGCGGCGCAAGTTTGGTGATCTGGCTCATCCCCACCGGCGACAAGGAAAGTTCGCCAGTCGTGTGCAGCAAGTAGGCGAAGGCGAGGAAAACCATGGGCACCTTGAAGTCGGGGCCCACATAGTTGGCTCCCCAAACCAGGATCAGGAACCCGAGGCCGACCTGGATGAGGGCGAGACCAAACTTCACCAGGGGGTTTGGATCCAATCGCCGCCGCCGAAGCGCGGTCCAAAGGCTGGCAAAGACCGGCGCGAACATCAGCAGGAAGCCCGGATTGAGCGACTGCGTCTGTCCGGCCGAGGTGGCGGTGTCGAGCCACCACGTCGTATCGGGGTCTAGCCCCGCAGCCAGCATTTGGGCCTTGTCGCCAATGAACAGCCTGTGACCCAAAAGCTCGACCTGGGCTGAACTCGGCCACAGGTTCAACACGACATTGCGTTCGGCGAACAGATTGAGCGAACTGCCCGCCTGTTCGAACAGGGTCCAGAAAACCGTAGAACCGGCGATCAGGATCAACGCCAGGAACAACCGTTCGCGCTCGACCTTGTCGCCCTTCATGAAGGCCTGGCGCCCCACATAGGCCAGCACAGCCACGGAACAAATTCCAAGCAGCCAGCCCACCAGGGCGTTCTGGCGCACCAGGAAGAACACCAGCGCCACGCCCGCAAGACCGGCCGCGTAAATGAAATTCTCCAGATTGAGCGGGCCAAGGATGGGTTTGGCCAAGGCCTTGGCGTCCGGGGGTTCGCCGTGACCCATGAGGAGGGGTCTGCCGACGACGAACACGACGAAGCCCGCCAGCATGCCGAGTCCTGCCAGACCGAATCCCGCATACCATCCGACGTTCTCACCGAGCCAAGTACAGAGCAGTCCGGCCGAGAAGGAACCCAGATTGATGCCATAATAGTAGAGCGTGAATCCAGAATCCCGGCGAGGATCGTTCTGTGGATAGAGTTGACCCACCAGGGAAGAGATGTTGGCCTTAAGAAACCCGACTCCCATGACGATGAGAGAAATCGCCAGGTAGAAGAAGTTGGTATAGGTGGGATCTTGTTTGACAACCGAGAGACTATAGGCCCCCTTGGGCAATTCTCGGGGGAGAGGCGCTGCCTCGGGCAAATTTCGGATTTGGATGCCGCCGTCCGCACTTGCGCCAAAGCTATAGCCCCGTTCGGCGACCATGATCTTGCGCGACGCGAGGCTGCCGCGCCCCTCGGCGCGTATTTCGTATTGGTGGCCCTGGTAAGTCAGCACCTGCTGAGCCGGCTTGCCCTCCACGGCCATAGTCAAGTGACCCGCTACCAAGAGGAGCGCCCCAAAGGCGATCGCCTTGCGCGTGCCGATATACCGGTCGGCCACCACGCCGCCGATCAACGGCAACAGATATACCAACGTTGCATAAGAACCGTACTGTGCAGTCGCCTGAGCGTCCGAAAACAGAAATTGTTCAGTGAGATAGAATATCAGAATTCCGCGCATGCCGTAGAAGGAAAATCTCTCCCACATTTCGGCAAAAAACAAGACAAACAATCCGCGCGGATGCCGCCGAAGTTGAAGCATAACTGGAATACTAGACAGCGCCGCAATGAAAATGCCGGCAAAAATAACAAGATTCATTGCTGCGTATCCCGCAGCGACTTGCCCGTGCGCACCGCTATTTCCTCCGCGACCTTGCTCGCCTCATCGCGACGGGGCGACGATCCGAACCGGTAATTAATTCCAACGATTGGTAACGCGTCGAGGTTAATACGACTGAAATACGACGCAATATGCCCCCAATTCCCGCAATCGCGCGCAAAATCAGACCGGGCCGAGCGAAGTCTCGTCAGTAGTCGGCGGCGGCGAAGACGCCCGTCGTATCGCCACGCCAAGCGCCATGGTAAAGCTCCAGCAAGCGTTCTGCAGCAGTCACGCCTGACTCCGCAATCGCCTGCATCGGCGCGAGATAGACGCTCTCATCGTGGCCGATTGCGTCAAGCAAGGCGCGCCGCGCCAAGCCACGGTTGGCGATCGCCAGGAGATCTTGCGCCACCGCTTGCAATGGTCGCCCATTTACCTGAGCCTTGAGCCCCAAACGCGCAGCATCCAGTCGCAGGGCGTGTCGTTGCTCCGACGACCAGTCCTGCGCCAAGGCCCAGGCCTCATCGAGAGCGGTTGTGTCGTAAAGCAATCCCGCCCATACGGCCGGCAAGGCGAGCAGGTGTTCGAGCGGCCCGCAATCCGCCCCCCGCATTTCCAGATAGGATTTCAGCCTCACTTCCGGGAAGAGAGTCGTGAGGTGATCGGCCCAATCTTTCGCCTGCGGGCGTTCGCCGGGTCGCTCCGATAGCTCGCCTGCGAGAAAGCGGCGGAAGGACCGGCCCGAAAGGTCGACATATTTCCCGTCGCGCTTGATGAAATACATAGGCACGTCGAGCGCGTACTCGACATAGGTTTCGTAGCCAAATCCGTCCTGGAAGACGAAATCGAGTAGGCCGGTGCGGTCTGGATCCGTGTCGGTCCAAACCCGCGCGCGGGTGGACAACCACCCGGTGGGCTTGCCCTCGACAAAAGGCGAGTTGGCGAAAAGCGCCGTGACCACGGGCTGCAGTGCGAGGCTTACGCGGAACTTCTTGACCATGTCGGCTTCGGAGCTGAAGTCGAGATTGGCCTGCACCGTGCAGGTGCGCAGCATCATGTCGAGGCCAAGCGCGCCCACCTTCGGCATATAGGCCCGCATGATGTCGTAGCGACCCTTGGGCATGATCGGCGTCTGCGCGCGCGTCCAGATCGGCGAATGACCGAGGCCGAGGAAGCCGATGCCGAGCGCGCCGCCAACCTCTTCCACTTCGGCGAGGTGCCGTTCCGTCTCGTCGCGAATATCGTGGATGCTGCGCAAGGGGGCGCCGGACAATTCGAACTGACCGCCCGGTTCAAGACTGATGTTTTCGGCGAAGCCCTCGTCATTGCGCCGCTCCAGCCCGATCAGGGTTTCGCCGCCGTCATGGCCCGTCTCAGTGACGTCGCTCCACCCAAACCGCTTCAGTCCCAGCAACAGCGCATGGATGCCGGCGGGGCCGTCATAGGCGACCGGCGAGAGATCGCGGCGATGGAATCCGAATTTCTCGTGCTCGGCGCCGATGCGATAGGCGCTTGCCGGCTTTTCGCCGCGCGCCAGATGGGCGGCCAGATCGGCGCGCTCGAGCGGTCTTTCGTCCAAAGCGCAGTCGGCCACACGAGGTCTCCGGCTTTCCGTAGCGGAAGCTAAGCCACGGTTCCGCCGCATTAGTGCGGCCAAGGGCACATAAGGCTAGCTTGAAGGCGACTCAAGGCCCGCCCAATCGCCGAGGCGCGCCTGCCATAGGGTCAAAGCGGCGATGGCGGCGGTGTCCGCGCGCAAGATGCGGGGCCCAAGGCTGGCTGGAATGACCCACTCCAGTCCGCGCAGTTCGCCCCTCTCTTCCGGCGTGAAGCCGCCTTCTGGGCCGATCAGCACCGCGAACGGCGCGCCGGGCGTCAAGCTGCTCAAGGCGTCCAAGGCGGGCGGCGCACGACCGTCCGGCCCGCCCCAGGCTTTGGATTGATCGTCGCCCTGTTCGTCACAGAACAACAGACGCCGGCCATCCGAGGGGGACGAGAGCAGCGACTCCAGCTTCGTCGGCGGCAGGACCTCGGGTGCATCGAGGCGGCCGGTTTGTTCTGACGCCTCCACTGCGATGGCCTGAAGGCGGGCGACATTGGCCCGTTCGGCGTTGGTGCGTCGCGTCACGACCAGGCGTATGCGACGTACGCCAAGTTCCGCGGCCTTCTCGACGATCGTTTCCAGTCGGGCCCGTTTCACCAGGGCGATCCACAGCTCTAAGTCTGGGGTTGCGTACTGCTCGCGAACCTTTTCAAGAACTTCCAACGCTACCTGGCGTTTGCTCAACACGGCGAGACGCGCGCGCCATTCTCCATCCTCACCGTTGAACACCAAGACTTCCGCGCCCGCGTTAAGGCGCATGACATTGATGAGGTAGTGCTGGTGTTCGGGCGTCGCCAGCAGCGACTGATCTTTTGACAGAGCCTCTGTTACATGAATACGGATCATATTCCTGGGATCTATTCTAATTCGCCTCGATGAGGTGAGGCTTGACCGCATCGCGGCGGTAACGCGCCGTCAACTTTAAACCCTGATACTTTTATCTCGATCTCCGTCCGACGCCCCGCCATGGTTGTAGAAAGGCGCTGCAGGCCCATGAAACAATGCGGTTCGTGCAACCTATGCTGCAAGGTGGTCGAGGCGCCGTCCATCAACAAGGCGGCCGGCGAATGGTGCCCTTACGCCAAGCTGGGCCCTGGCTGCTTCGTCTATCGAAATCTGCCGCACGAATGCAAGGCGTTCAGTTGCATGTGGCTGGAGGTGGACGCCCTCGGCCCGCACTGGAAACCCGACAAGGCCCGCTTCGTGCTGCATAACGAGCCCGACCGCGGTCTGGTGGTGCATGTGGACTCGACCGCCCCCAACGCCTGGCGCAAGTCGCCCTATTACGAGACCATCAAGGCCTGGTCGAAGATGGTGGACGCCGGCAAGGGCCAGGTGATCGTGGTGGCTGGCAACGTGGCCCACGCCATCTTCCCGACTGACGACGTGTTCATCGGCGTGGTGGAACGCGAAGACAAGGTGAAGCTGGATTACAAGCTTGAGGGCAAGACCCGGAGGCCGCGCGCAGTGGTGATCACCCCCGCTGGCCTGGTGACCGAATACGCCGGCAAGGCGGTAGCCGCTTAATCACGGCCGCCGCCCTTCGACATCACCAGATGTGCACGCGGTCCGTCGGGGCCACATACAGCTTTTCGCCCGGCTTGACGTCGAAGGCCGAGTACCAAACGTCCATATTGCGCACCACGCCGTCCACGCGGGCCTCCGCGGGCGAATGCGGATCCGTGTGCAGCTGTTGGCGCAGGGCTTCGTCGCGGATCTTTTGCCGCCACACCTGCGCCCAGCCGAGGAACACCCGCTGGTCGCCCGTGAAACCGTCGATCACCGGAGCCGGCTGACCCTTCAGGGAGTTATGGTAGGCCTCCAGGGCGATATTCAGCCCGCCCATGTCGCCGATGTTCTCGCCCATGGTGAGGTCGCCATTGATGTGCTCACCCGGCAGCATCTCCATGGCGCTGTATTGTGCGCCTAGCGCCTTGGTCTTGGCCTTGAATTTGGCGGCGTCATCAGCTGTCCACCAGTCGTGCAGGCGACCAGAACCATCGGACTTGCGGCCCTGATCATCGAAGCCGTGACTGATCTCGTGGCCGATCACCCCGCCGATGCCCCCGTAGTTCACCGCCGGGTCGGCTTTGGGATCGAAGAACGGAGGCTGCAGAATCGCCGCCGGGAAAACGATCTCATTCAGCACCGGATTGTAATAGGCGTTCACGGTCTGCGGCGTCATACCCCATTCGCTGCGGTCCACCGGCTTGTAGAGCCGCGCCAGCTCACGGCGATATTCGAATTCCTCGCCGCGAATCACATTGCCGTAGAGATCGTCCGCGCGAACGCTCAGGGCGGAATAGTCGCGGAACTTGTCCGGATAGCCGATCTTCAGACTGATCTTGCCGAGCTTGTCCAAGGCCTGGGTCTTGGTTTCGGGGCTCATCCAGTCGAGACGCTGAATTCGGGCGGCCAGGGCCGAACGAATATTGCCCACCAGGTCCAGCATCTGGCGCTTGGCTTCCGGGGGGAAGTAGCGCGCCACATAGACCTCGCCCACGGCTTCGCCGAGCACGCCATCCGTCGCCGCCACGGCGCGCTTCCAGCGCGGGCGAAGTTCTGGCTGACCCGACAGGGTCTTGCCATGGAATTCGAAGTGCGCCTGCACGAAACGGTCTGGCAGATAGGGGGCGGCCTGATCGACCACGCCTAAGGCCTCCCACGCCTTCAACGTCTCGATGGGGGTCTCAGCAAAGATCTTGGCCTTCTTGGGGAAGGCGGTGTTGTCGGACACCACCACGCGCTTAACCTCGCCCAGATCGCGCGCCGTCAAATAGGCCTTGAAATCGAAGCCCGGGGCATAGGCGGCGAGCTCTGCGGGGGTCATCGGGTTGTAGGTCTTGTCACGGTCGCGACGTTCGGCCCGGTCCCAACTCGCCTCGGCGAGCTTCGTCTCGAAGGCGACGATGTCGGCGGCGCGGGCCTCCGCCTCGGGCCAGCCGATCAGGCCGAGCATCTTGGCCGCATAGGCTTGGTAGGCGGCCTTTTTCTCGGCGAAGGCGGGCTTCAGGTAATAGTCCTTGTCGGGCAGACCGAGCCCTGATGAGCTAAAGCCCACCGCATAGTGGTCCGGGTCCTTCTGGTCCGGCGTGATGTAGGACACAAAGAGCTCGCGACGAAAGCCATCGACCCTGCCGGACAGGCGAGCAAGGTCGGCGTGGGTCTTCACCGCCCGCACGGCGGAAAGGTCCTTTTCCAGCGGCTTGGTTCCGAGCGCCTCGACCTTGGGCTGATCCATGAAGGCTCTGTAGAACCGCCCAATCTTCCCGGCCGGCGTGCTTACCGGTTCGGCCTTGGCTGAAGCCTCATCGAGAATAGCGCGCACGCGCGCCTCCGAAAGGGAGGACAGCACGTCGAAATTGCCGAACCGGGTGCGGTCGCTGGGGATGGTCGTGCGCTCGAGATAGGCGCCATTGGCGTAACGGAAGAAGTCGTCGCCCGGCTTGACCTTGGGGTCCATGCCCGAGACGTCGAATCCCCACGTGCCGTAATGCGGCGTTTCCAGACTCGGCACATCGGCCAAAGCCGGCGATACGACCGCAGCGGCGCAAACAATTGCCATAGTAGCAGCGGCGGTGAAAAGAGACTTCATGGCCATCCCATCAGATTGGAAGGCGCGCACCATCGCGCAATTCCGCAAATGGGATACATTAAACTTTATTAATGAGGCCGTTGCAGGCCTCAGACCGGATTCTCAAGGCTGAAGCTCTGCGACTGTTCGTCATAGGCGAACAATTCCGCGTAACGACCCCAGTTGATCACGGCGTCCAAAGTTTCTTCAGCGAACTCTTCGGACATGAAGTCTTCCAGTTCTTCAGAGAAGCGGCGATAGGGCGCGCGATGAGCGCGGCGTTCGTCCAGCACTCGACGGATGAGGGCGGCGATGGGCACGCGCTGCATGAGCTGGTCCCGGAAGATCCGCTTACGAGCATCCACATCGCCGTCGACGAAGCGCCGGCCCGGCTCAGTGAGGCGAATGTCCCCGGATTCCACTTCGGCGAAACCCAAGAGCTGAAGCATTTCGGCGATGGGGAAGAACTCGTCGAGCTCCATGGAAAGCTCGCCGGCGATCTCGGGCAGGTCCGCCTTTCCCTCGAAGGGCGGCTGATGCAGCGCCTCCATCAGACCGGCCAGCACTTCAGCGGAGATGGAGTTGAGCTGCAGGCCCATGCCGCCGCCCGGCTGCTCTGCCGCAGCACGCTTCTGCTCCGCACGCAACTTTGTGTCGGCCGGATTGGTCATGCGGCCATAGATGTCGTCCACCAGCTGACGGAACTGCGGATCGAGACGATTACGCGGATGCGGCAGGTCGATCTTGATCTCGGCGGCGATGCGGCCCGGATTGGCGGCGAAGATCACCACGCGGTCGCACATCAGCACCGCCTCTTCGATGTTGTGGGTGACCAGCAGGATCGAGCGCAGGGGCAGTTTGCCTTCCATCCACAGCTCGATCAGGTCGGTGCGGAGGGTCTCGGCGGTGAGCACGTCCAGCGCTGAAAATGGCTCGTCCATGAGCAGGAGACGCGGATGCACCACCAAGCCGCGGGCGAAGCCCACGCGCTGACGCATGCCGCCGGAAAGCTCCTTCGGATAGGCGTTCTCGAACCCGTCGAGACCGATGAGATCGATGGCCGCCAGGCTCCGCTGGCGGCGCTCCTGCGGCGGCACGCCCAAGGGCTCAAGCCCGATCTCCACATTTTCCAGCACGGTGAGCCAGGGGAAGAGGGCGAAGCTCTGGAACACCATGGCGATGCCGGG
>Ga0208597_1000351_pt1 | contig 17889 bp, 15 predicted proteins | sample LakMenEpi05May12_FD_150673 | JGI IMG/M metagenome (GOLD analysis project Ga0208597, IMG submission 150673) | Freshwater microbial communities from Lake Mendota, WI - 05MAY2012 deep hole epilimnion (SPAdes) | ecosystem: Environmental > Aquatic > Freshwater > Lake > Epilimnion/Euphotic zone ...
TTAAAGGTATCAGAAGTAACATATAATTTGCCAAAATCACTCGAAGAGTACCTTCTTTTAGAAAATTATGTTTTACATAATACGAATATTACCAAAGAGCAATTTGTTAAGTATGGCTCTTTACTTGTTTTTATTAACAATCAAATGGTTGGATATAGGAATTCAGATTATGTTAATTTTTTGTCGCCCGAGCAATTTCTTAAATTAAACACGTTAGTTTTTAAAGCAAAGATTGTTTTTAAAGCAGATAATATGAATGATTTTTTTGTAAAGGTAAATAAAATCTCAATTGAAATAGATTTAGACAAGGTTGTATGTTGTGATAAAGAGAATCCTTGGAAGAATTGTGACAAGCATGTTGAGGCCCAATGTTGTTCTTTGTTTCCAATTTATCAAAAATATAGTAATGAATTTTAAGGTTGTATTATTAATTATTTTATTTCCAGCTATGTTAGCTGGAAATAATTTATTAACATTGTCAAATAATAGTAATGATTCTGTTTTTGTAAGAATTAAGTTTACAATAAAAAATTATGATACATTATTATTTAAAGATGTTATTTATAAAAATAGTGTTAAATCGTTTAATATACCTAACACTGACTCGGTAATAGGTGGTATTGATGTTAATTTTTATATACAAGGAGAAAAGTATTCCCCTTTAATTTTAAAAAAGGCATATTGCCATAAGTCTGATTTAAGTATTGATTATAGAAGCTATCATCCAGATTCAATAATTTTAAATAGTACACTATCTAATCTTCAAAAAGAAAGCATTGAAATGTTAAGTGCTATTTGTAAATTCAATGAAATCTCTTTTATTTTGCAAAAAGATATTCCAAAATATGGAGTTAGTGTTCCTAATCCTTATATTTTAATGGATTTACTTACAAAGTTTTATTTAAATTCGGAGACTTTTGATTTATATAAACTTAAAAGATTAAATGATTATTGTAGTTTTGGAGGTAATGAATATATAAGTAAAGAAGATTTAGAAAGGCAAATGAATCGTTTTGATACTTCAAAATGGACGTATTTGCATGAATATAAACAGTTGAAAGCTTACATAGAACATTTGAATAAGGTAAAAGATAACAATAAAATTGATTATTCTTTTTTGAATTTAAAACAGCAAGAAGAAAAATTGTCTTTAAATTCAAAAATAATCACTGTTTTTGTTTTTTGGTCTACTCCTTGTGGCAAAATTAAGTGTTTTCCTTATTTTGAAAAATTATCAATTTGGAAAAATAAACTTAAATCATTAGATTTTATTACAATTTCATCAGAAAATACTAATGAAGGATGGAAGGATGGTATAGCTCGTTGTAATCTAAAATTATGGAAAAATTATAGAAGTATTAAAAAGAGTATGGATCCAATGGCTATTGATTATAAAATTTCAAATGTTTATCAGAGTTTTCTGGTTTTGGGAAAAGATAATGAGGTTTTGTTTAAGACTGCGGATTATGAAAAACTAGATAACTACTTTAAAAGTAATTTTAAATAGTAATATGATTAAAGTTAGTAATAAATGTTTAATCAAAAATCTTAATTATTAGACCTATTAAAATAAATCTTGGATATAGAATATTCTATCTTTTCGGCGAGTAGTAGCAAGAAGTAATGCCAATCTTACTTATAAAATAGTCCAAACTATTTTGTAAGTATAGAGTGGTAAATGCCGTCATAATAAGCAAATAGTACAATCAAGAGAAACGAAGATTGAACTATATTGATTGTATGTACGGTATAATATTGGTTTAAGAATAGGTTTTTTTTTATTTTCACCCACTCTTTATTCAATTTCCCTTAATTTTGAAAATTGTTATTAATTAAAGTAAATGAACTTTCCTTCCGCTTTTATAGATAGAATCAAGCTTCAATTTCCAGAAGCGCATACCGATTTTTTTGAAGCGTTGGAGGGCGAAGCGCATACTTCCATTAGGGTTAATAAGCGTAAATCTGCTTCTCAATCCACTATGCAGCCTGTTCCTTGGTCTTTGCGGGGTTTTTATTTGCCCATTCGTCCCCAGTTTACGCTTGATCCTACGTTTCATGCAGGTGCGTACTATGTACAAGAAGCCAGTAGTATGTTTTTGGATACTGTGCTGGAGTATATCAAAAAAGACGTTTCCCTAGACCGAGTCTTGGATATGTGTGCTGCGCCAGGTGGCAAGAGTACCTTGATTTTGGATCATTTGAATGAAAATCAATTTTTGATAGCAAATGAAATTGTAGACAATAGAAATGCTATTTTACGAGAAAATTTAACAAAGTGGGGATTCCCCAATTTTGCGGTGACTCAGAATGATGCCAAGCATTTTGGGCAAATGACCGATTATTTTGATGCCATCTTTGTAGATGCGCCATGTTCGGGCGAAGGCCTTTTCCGAAAAGATGAAAAAGCACGAGCCGAATGGACACCCGAAAATGTTCAGAAATGCAGTATCAGACAAATGGATATTCTCGAAAATATTTGGGAGGGACTCAACCCTAATGGGTATTTGGTTTATAGCACCTGTACCTACAATCCCGAAGAAAATGAAGTTTTGTTACGTCGTTTTAGAGATAAGGGGTATGAATTTGAATCTATTGAAATAGCTTTAAATCCTTCTTGGAATATTACAAAAATTGAACAAAATAATATTAAAGGATATGCTTTTTTGCCCCATAAAACCAAAGGCGAAGGCTTTTTTTGTAGCGTACTCAAGAAAAAATCATCTGACGAGCCCAAAACGTGGACACCTGCTCGTATTATTGAGAAAAAGGAATGTTTGTCTCATTACATTGCCTCCAAATATCTTCAAGATTATACGGCCTTTGCTTTTCAAGAGTCTTTGAATTTAGTTTGCAAAAACCTACTGGCAGAATTGGGAAATTTGCGAAAACATTTATATTTTAAGCAGTTTGGCATACTTATGGGGAGCGAAATGAAAGGTAAATTTATCCCTGATCATGGTTTGGCGTTATGTTCTTTATTGGATTTGGACAAAATAGTGAGCTATGAAGTTTCACAATATCAAGCATTACAATATTTATCCAAAGAAGTATTCGATACCGCTACATTGCCAAAAGACTATGTACTTTTGACCCATAAAGCCCTCCCAATTGGATGGATCAAAAACATGGAAGGAAGACACAATAATTTATATCCCAAAAACTGGCGCATACTGATGGACTGGAAATCTCGACTGCAATAGTTTTTATTTCTTTCCGTTCGTCAAAATTAAGTAGGTATTCGTACAAAATTTGGATAATCTAAAAATGAATATTTTACTTTTGTCAAAATTTAAAAAAGATGTCAAGAGCTGCTACATACCAATTCTTATTAGATAAATTCCATCGAGTAGAATTTTACTTGTTGAGCAGTGTTACCAGCACTTTTTTCTTATTTAAATTGATTATAAAACCTTTTTTAATTGCCATGTTGTTTTCTACTTCATGTTCCAAAGATGACTTGAATGTCCCCAGCAAAGAAGTCAATCCCAATCCAATCGAACAATCTACCATTGTGATAGAAAAAGATGGTTTTTCATTGACGGCGTATGCCACATCTGGAATTGATGATGAAAATACAAAACAGGAATTGGCTACGTGGCTATTGACGACCAGTGGCGATTTTAAAATGTCGATAGCTGTTTCGGGAAAGAATCTAATTACAACGGCTCCTATCAAAATATATAGCAATTGGGACGAAAAAGAAAGTATACAGCTCAATATCAAAAATGAAGTCTATAGCACTCGAAATATGACGATTGATAAAAAAGAAATGGGCGAAATTAGGATTTTGAATTTCAATAGAGATTATATAGAAGGCGAAGTCAATTGCTCGCTAATGTCTCCAAGAGGCACCGTTTTTGAACTAAAAAATATGAAATTTAGTAGCAAAATTGTGCATTATAACAATTATATTCAACATTAAAGAAATCATAAAATCAAACCTAATTTTTTTTTCTCTTAATTCATAGGCATTTAGCCATTTTTATACAATTAAAAATGAAAATCCAAAAACAATGTTTTAATTTTGTGTGCAGATTTTTAGGAGGACTTACTTTGTCGTTCTAGGAGTCTATTTTTGCGTATAAAATTAGATATTATGACCCAGTTTAGCCATTTACATTGCCATACACAGTATTCCGTTCTGGATGGAGCGGCTAATATTGCGGAGATGGTAGCCAAAGCAAAAGCTGATGGAATGCCAGCCGTAGCTATTACCGATCATGGCAATATGTTTGGTGTTTTTGAATTTGTCAATGCGTGCAATAAGGAAGGCGTCAAAGCAATTATAGGATGCGAGTTTTATATGGTGGAAGATATGTCCGTAACCTCTTTTGCGGGTACAGGCAAAAAAGACAAGCGTTATCATCAGCTTTTATTGGCAAAAAATGCCGAAGGTTATAAAAATATTGCCACATTATGCAGTCTGGGCTACAAAGAGGGATTGTATGGAAAATATCCGCGTATTGATTTGGAATTATTGAAAAAATATAAGAATGGGTTGATTGCAACTTCTTGTTGTATAGGTGCTCGAATTCCACAAACCATTCTGGCAAGTGGCGAAGAAGAAGGCGAAAAAGAAATGAAAAAATGGTGGGATTTATTTGGAGAAGATTTTTATCTGGAATTGCAACGCCACAATATTCAAAACATTAATAATACAGGGCTGAGCCAAGAGGATTTGAATCAAATTTTGCTCAAATGGAGCCACCGATATAATATACCGGCTATTTGCACCAATGATAGCCACTATGTAGAGCAGGACGATGCCGAAATGCACGATATTCTTTTGTGTGTCAATACGGGGGAGAAGAAATCAACACCTATCAAATCCGATGGCGACGAAGAGGGCATGAACAAAGAGTATCGTTTTGGATTTCCCAATGATCAATTCTTCTTCAAAACCACGCAAGAAATGGGTACTCTTTTTGCCGATGTACCTTATACGCTTGAAAATACCCAGCAGATTGTAGATAAAATAGAAAAAATAAGTTTGGTTAGAGACATTATGATGCCTAATTTTACTATTCCCGACAATTTCAAAGATCAACAAGAATTGATGCGTCATCTTGTATATGAAGGTGCAAAACGAAAATATGGCGACATCATTCCAGCTCATGTTATTGAGCGTATAGAGCTGGAGTTGACTACTATTTTCACGAGTAAATTTGAAGGATATTTCTTGGTTATTGAAGATTTTTTGCGCGAAGCACGAAGAATGAATGTATGGGTTGGGCCAGGAAGGGGCTCTGCGGCAGGAAGTGTGGTGGCGTATTGTCTTGATATTACCCAGGTAGATCCACTCCAATATGGCTTGCTCTTTGAGCGTTTTCTCAATCCAGAAAGGGTCAGTTTCCCCGATATAGATATTGACTTTGAAGATGAAGGCAGGCAAAGTGTGCTAGACTATGTGGTAGCCAAGTATGGCAAAAACAATGTGTCCCAGATTATCACTTTTGGTACCATGAAGGAAAAATCAGCCATTAGAGATGTGGGGCGTGTGCTGGATGTGCCTCTTTTTGAAGTAAACAAAATAGCCAAAACGGTTCCCGATAGTATTACGCTCAAAGATTTGCTCAATGATGAAGTGTATAAGTCCAAGAAAAATGGCATGAAGCCCGATGAAGTAGCCAAGGCCGAAGGATTGAAATTGATGTATAAAGAGGATGAAACGGCAAAAAAAATCATTGATTATGCCGTTAAATTAAAGGGAAATGTCCGAAATACGGGCGTTCACGCTTGTGGGGTTATTATTGCGCCCGAAAGCCTGGAAACCTTAATACCAGTAGCTACCGCCAAAGATAGTAGTATGCTCGTTACCCAATTCGACAACCGTTTTGTAGAAAAAGCAGGATTGCTAAAAATGGACTTTTTGGGATTGAAAACCCTCAATATTCTCAAATCTATTGTAGAAATTATTCGTCAGCGTCATAGTTTAGAACTCGATTTGGCTAAATTGCCATTGGATGATACCTTGACTTTTGAGGTCTTTCAAAAAGGACAAACCGATGGGATTTTCCAATTTGAAAGTCCGGGAATGAAAAAGAGTTTGATAGGATTAAAACCCGATAGATTTACGGATTTGATAGCCATGAATGCCTTGTATAGACCGGGTCCGTTGGATTATATCCCCAATTATATCGATAGAAAACATGGACGCGAAAAAGTAACCTATGACATAGAAGATTCAAAGGAAATATTGGAAGAAACCTATGGTATCATGGTCTATCAAGAACAGGTAATGCAGCTGAGTCAAAAATTGGCTAATTTTACAAAAGGACAAGCCGATAGTCTTAGAAAAGCTATGGGAAAGAAAGTGAAAGAAGAGATGGATAAGCTTTATACCATCTATATTGACGGATGCAAATCCAACGGCCATCCAGAAGATAAAGCCAATAAGATTTGGCAAGATATGGAGAAATTTGCTCAATACGCCTTCAATAAATCACACTCTACGTGTTATGCTTTGGTGGCCTATCATTGTGCGTATCTCAAGGCGCATTATCCCGCAGAGTTTATGGCAGGATTGGTGTCAAACAATATGGATAATATTGACGAGGTAGGAAAGTATATGCAAGAAGCTAAGAAAATGGGCATAGAAGTTTTGTGGCCCGATGTCAATGAATCATCCTATCGTTTTACGGTAAATAAAAAAGGACAAATACGATTTGGGTTGTCTGCGCTCAAAGGGGTAGGCGAAAATTTGGTGAAAGAAATGGAGGAAAATCGTGCGGTCAAAGGCGAGTTTGCCGATATATATGACTTTGTATCCCGATTGGGTTCAACGGTTGTCAATAAGCGTGCATTAGAACCTTTGGCCATGGGCGGCGCTTTTGATTGTTTTGCGGATTTAACTCGAGAGCAATATTACGAAGTGGTTTCGGATAAAGACGGCTCTTTTATCGAACGATTGATCAAATTCTCAAACAGCGTCAACTCGAGCCAAACCAGTGGGGGCAATCTCTTTGGCGATGTGTTTGTAGATATGGTGGACAAGCCCGTTCCGCCAAAATTAGGTGATTTTAATGTGTTAGAACGCTTGGACAAAGAAAAAGAAGTTTTGGGCATGTATCTGAGTGGGCATCCTTTAGATCCCTATCGAAAAATTATTGAAGATTGTAGTTTTCAAAATTTTGAGAAATTTACCCTACAATCGGGGACCGTACTTATGGCAGGGATGGTAAGTGGCGTCAATATTGCTATCGATAAGCAAGGAAAACGTTACGGACGATTTACCTTGGCGAACTTTAGCAGCAAGACCGACTTGAGGTTGAAAGGGGATAACTTAGTGAAATATGAAAATTTTTTGAAAAATGGCATGTATATAATTGTCAAAATCAAAAAAGATGAATTTACACCACGAGATGGAGGAAATAAAATAGAATTTGACAAAATAATTGATATTTATTTGTTGGAAAACGCTTGGTCCAAAGTAAAAAAAATGGACATTTTTATAGATGCCAAATTGCTTACAATCAATCAAATATATGATTTGAAAACTTTTTTTGGCGATCACAAAGGAAAAACCACGGTTTATTTTAATATTTTTGATGGGCAACAAATTTCCGATACCACTACGCCTCCAAAAGCGGTAAATAGCGAAGAAATAATATCCGATGACGATAATTTTATAGATGCTACTATTGATATAGAAGAAGATATTGACGAAAAAGAAGATATTATAATGGAAGAAGATACAGAGATGGAAGCCATGCGAGAGTCTTTGACCTTTTTGTCTAGAAATATGCTCTTGGAAGTCAATGCCGAATCGATAGGTATTTTGGAAACTATCGTGGGGAGAGAATGTGTAAAATTAACTATTTCAATGGATTAGAATGGATGTAACCGCAGTCATATCTCAAATAGAAATGTATCTCCTCAAATATCCTGAGGATATACACGGCTCCAAAACCTTAGATTTTGTAAAAAACACACCTGACTTTTGGAAAAGAGAACACTTGGAAGGGCATCTTACCGCATCGGCGTGGGTACTTTCTATGGATAAATCACAAACATTGCTTACGCACCACAAAGGATTGGATAGTTGGTTTCAGCTAGGAGGCCATATAGAACCCGAAGATTCAACGATATGCGATGCAGCACTGCGAGAAATTATTGAAGAATCGGGCATAGAGCCTTTGGAGTCTTTTTCAAATCAAATTTTTGATATAGATGTACATTGGATTCCTGAGAATAAAAAAGGCGTGCCGGGTCACTTTCATTATGATGTTCGCTATCTGTTTTTCGCGGATGACGGCCAGCCCATTTTGTTTGATACTAATGAATCCAATGAAGTATGCTGGGTATCGATAGCTAATATCGAAGAAAAATCATCCCAAGAATCTGTTTTGAGAATGGTGAGGAAGAGTTAAATCCAAGTCTTCATTTTTTTTAACATTTTTTTTATAAAAAATATATCATTTTTGCATTTTGAACGTTATAGAAAGGGATGAGGCGATATATTACAATATTTTTATGGTTTGGGGCTACGGCGTTATTTTCTCAAAAATATTATGGACTTTATCGTTCCAATTATTCGGGCTCGTTGGGAATTCAAGATAATCCAGCGGTTTTTACCAGCCAAAAAATCAAATGGGATGCTAATTTAGTTGGGCTTGGGGTAGGTTTTTATACTCAAACAGGCTTTATTGCCAATGAAAGTGGCTTGAGTCTTTTGAACGGGCAAAAAGAAGTAAAAAATGCGTCGGATTCTATGCCTAGCAATTACAATCCCGATAAGCAAGCCTTGTTTTATATGAACAATCCCACCTCAAATTATGTAGGTTTGATGATGAATATGGTTGTTCATGGACCTTCGTTGGTTTTTCGTGTAAAAGATTTTTCGTTTGGGTTTTTTACCAATGCTAGACTCGCTTTTAGTGCGCCTGATGTCCCTACCTTTTTCAATTATTATGATTTGAAAAATATTGTAGATTTCTCAAAACGTCAGGTCAATCCTTTTGATGTAAGCTTTATGCAATGGTCGGAAATAGGCCTTCATGCTGGTAAAAAATTTCAGATAGGCAATTCGGGTCATGAAATATCTATTGGGGCCAATGTTAAATATTTGATGGGGTATGAAGCGGGATATATCGCTAATAAATCCAACTTTAATTTTGTAAAAATTCAAGACAGTATCATTACCGGAAGCTCAAATGTAGAAATAGGATTTAGTACGGGAAAATCCACCAATCTCAATGATTATAAATATACCCAAAATGGGAAGGGATATGGATTAGACCTTGGTTTTGAATATTTGGTGCCCCAGAGCGATGCCGATGAAGAGGAATATCCTACAGAATATGCCTTGAAAATAGGCGCATCAATAAAAGATTTAGGACAGATTCAATTTGATAAAAACACACAAGTTCATAAATATATTATTTCCTCGGCTACGTCCGTTCCCTCCAAATATTTGAATGGAAGCAAATATATAGACGATATTGTCCAGACGAGCTCATCTATTGTCTACGACGATCCTTTAGCTTCTCAAGTTAGCCAATCCTTTTCTATGGCATTACCTTCTACGTTGAATTTAATGGTGGATTATAGAGTGCTAAAACATGTCTTTGCCAGTGCTTCTATACAACGTAGGATAGCTTTTGGCGAACGACAAGTGCTGGCTATGAATATGATGGGAATTGTGCCAAGATTTGAAAAAAGATGGTTTGAGATAGGCCTGCCTCTATCATTTATAGAAGATAAAATGTTTGGGTTAGGCGCATATATTCGATTGGGATTTCTTACCATTGGCTCCGATCAATTAAATGCGCTTTTGTTTAAACAATCCAAATTGAATGCAGCAGATTTTTATCTCGCATTGAAGATAAATCCTTTCCGATCCAAGCCAAAAGAGGAATCTTATGAATCTTTTGGCAGCAGCAATGGTAAGCGAAAAGGCGATTATGGATGTTATAAATTTTAATCGTTGAGTCCAAAATATTGTATTTTTCTTTGTATAATTATGGTTTTGCTGGGATGCAATGCTCCAGAAAATAAAAAGGATCATGATTTTGTAGAAGTTACAAATGAAGCTCAAACTACCTCAAAAATTGAAGAAAAATGCTTCAAATGTCTTGCAGGACAATCTATTTATGATTCTTTGGATCAAAAAATAGGTAATGAAATGCTGAAAAATCAGTTTTTTGAAATTTTCAAAGATAAGATCAATTTCCAAACTTTGGATGCTACAACCCAAGTTTCCATTTGTTTTCAAATCATTCCCAGATTGCATAAGGAAGATTCAATGCACATACTAGGCGCATCGCTCTTGAGTCCCAAGCAAGTGAAAATGGCTTTTTGGTTTGAACATGCCAAGGCCTATTTTGATGAGAAAGGACAATCCCTTCAAGGTATGTTTTTGGCTATGCCGTTGCCTTTTGGACTTGTAACCTCGCATTATAGTCAAGCTCGTTTTCATCCTATCGAAAAAATTGTAAAGCCCCATTTGGGTATTGATTTTGCAGCACCTATCGGAACGCCTGTTTTGGCCGCCGCCGAAGGCATTTTAATAGAAAAAAATATGCAAGCCGGCAATGGTTTGTATCTCAAAATAAAACACCATGGTGCTTTTGCCACACAATATTTACATTTATCCCGTTTTGCAGCCATTAAAGTAGGACAGCATGTCCAAAAAGGAGAAATTATTGGCTATGTAGGGCAGTCTGGATTGGCTACAGGCCCGCATTTATGTTATAGATTGTGGGAACATGGAAGGCAAATTAATCCTGCTCATGCTACAAACACCAGGTCGTTTAAATTAAATAATGATAATTTTGTGGCATTTCTCCAAACAAATCAAAAAATGAGAGAAATTTTGTTTTAGTAGAAATGAACCGTGTTATGAATTCGTATTTGTTGCCTTTTTGTGGAAATATACAATTTTGGAAGCTAGTGCTCAAAGAGGATCAAGTGCAGTTTTCGCTGTCTCGAAAATTGGATAAAAAATCCTATGCCAATCGCACTATTATCGCTACCGCCAATGGATTGCAGACTTTGAGTATTCCCTTAGAAGGAGGAAGAGGCAGTAGTATTCCGTATCGAGAGGTTTTGATATCAAATCAAGAAAATTGGCGTGCCAAACAGCTCATGGCATGGCAAAGCGCCTATTCCAAGAGTCCTTTTTATGAATTTTATATCGATGCGTTGACCAAAGCACTGTCTTCTGAAAAAGATTCGTTGACTAATCTAAATTTAGCCATGTTTAAAGCGTTTTGTAAAATTCTAAAAGTGGAGATAGACTTTAAAATCGAAGATACTAGCGAAATTCCCATTTCTTTTGAACCTAATGTTTTTGCTAAAATGCCCAGCTATCCGCAGGTTTTTAGAAATAAATATGCATTTCAACCCGATTTGTCCATTTTGGATTTGATATTCAATTTGGGAAATAAAAGTTTAAGATATCTGCAAGAAGCCTAACGTTTGAGATTGTTTTCATACATCGAAATCCAATCTTGAACCGAGACTTTTCGAACCAATTCACCAATCAAATCAAAGGGAATATTCTCCATTTTTTTGAATCGAATGCACGATTTGCCCATATCCAGTTTGTATTTACAAGTCTTTGCATATTCATCTTGGAACCAATTTAAAAGAGTATCATCGGCATAAATGCCCATGTGATAAAAACCAATATGACTTTTTTGAGAAGCCAATGCCATAAAAGGCAAAGGCAGTTTTGGGTCGCAATGATAGCCTGCAGGATAGATGCTGTGAGGCACTACATAGCTCAGCATACCATAATTGATACATTCTTCAAAACCTTTTGGAAGATGATCCAAAATCGCTTGACGAAGCTTCGTCATATACTCTACTCGATCCGTTGTCAGTTGCTCTAGATAAGAATTTACGGTCATTTTTTTGCTATTATTTCATGCCTTCCAACCCACATTTCAAAAACTCTAAATACGTTTTTTGATCCATAAAACCACCAATTGGTTTATTGATAATTTGTTTCTTATGTGGATGTATAATTACATAAAGTGGCTGTGTAACTTGTTTGAAGTTGGTCAATTCAAAATCGGTCCATTTATTGCCTACGGTTATAACTTGTTTGTTCAATGATTTTGAGAAATATTGTTCTTCTTTTGGCAATTCCCTTTTTTCATCTACATACAACGATACAATGACATATTTTTTACTCAAAATATCATAAACTTCGGGAGTAATCCATACTTGCTCTTCCATTTTTCTACAATTGACACACGCCCAACCTGTAAAATCAATCATCAAAGGCTTGTTTTCTTTTTGTGCCAATGCCAATGCGCCTTCATAATCATTGATGTGTGTGTTGAATTTTTCGGGTTGTTTAGAAAAACTATATGATTTTGGAGGTGGAAATCCACTAATCAACTGCAATTCGCCGCCAAAGAAATCGGTAACTAAATATGCCGAAAACAAGAAAAATACACCCGATAAAATATAAGTAGTAATGGTCTTTTTGATGGTAGCGCCTTTTTTGAAGCTAAACCAACCCATCAAATACATGGCGCACAATACGCTGATTACAATCCAAATAGCTACAAATAATTCTCTTTTCAAAAAGCCCCATTGTTTTACAAGGTCGGCATTGGAAAGGAATTTGAACGCAAAAGCCAATTCGATGAATCCAAATACGACTTTCACTACATCCAACCAACTGCCCGATTTAGGCAATGATTTTAACAAATTAGGGAAAAGGGCAAATAAGGCAAAAGGAATCCCCAACCCTAGCCCAAAGCCGGAAAACGCAGGCATGATTAGGTTTACATTTTTCAAATTTCCAAGAACCAATCCTAAAATAGGACCTGTACAAGAAAAAGATACTATAGCCAACGTCAATGCCATAAAGAAAATTCCTATAAAACTTCCTGCATCACTTTTGCTGTCCATTTTGGTAGCGATACTTGAAGGCATAGAAATATCATAATATCCAAATAATGAGAAGGCAAAGAATATAAATATTACAAAAAAGGTAAGATTTACATAAATATTGGTAGAAAAATCATTGAGAAAATCGCTACTCAGTCCTAAGAACGTAAACGGTAAACTAAATAAGAAATAGACCAAAAATATTGCAAATCCATATAAAATGGCATTTCGAGTGCCTTTTTTCTTATTCTCAGCACTTCCTTTGAGGAAAAAACTCATAGTCATAGGAATCATAGGGAAGGTACAAGGGAAGAACAACGCTAAAAATCCACCCGCTATCCCCGCCAAAAATGCCGTCCAAACATTCAATACATCTTCTTTTTGGCTACAATCGGCCAAGGTTTTGCCAAAAATGCCATACTCGCTAATTTCTTCTTCAACAGGAATAGAAGCAGCTGCAGTATCTGATGTTGCTTGAAAAGCCGAATCTATATTGGCTGCTGTTTGAGCCGTTGTGTCTTCTTTTACCATTTCTCCAAAAGCTGCAATTTTACTAGAAAATTCCTCAGAATTAGGAGGAAGACAGCTGTGTTCATCGCATATTTGATATTCTACGCTTACTTTGATATCGCTTGGTTTTGTATAGCTTACTTTTTGGATAAAGCTTACTGTGCCTTCAAAAAAATGCAAATCTCCGTCGTATCCTTCTTCTTTTTTCGTAATTTTTTTACCAATCTCTCTAGCTTTGCCTATCGTTTTTACGCCATTTCCTTGTATCGTAAAAGTGGGTGGAATCAGCATTTCATCCCCTGGATTGACGCTCCATATATGCCAGTGTGGATCCAAAACGGCTTTAAAGGTTACTTCCGCTTCTTTTTCCGAAAGGGTTTTGGTTGAAATTTGCCATTTGATATGTTTTGGCATTTGTGCATTTACTATGATAGCAAGGAATGAAAGGAGTATCAAAAGCGATTTTTTCATGCGAATTATTTTAATTTTTCTATTTAACTTACAATTTTACAAAATATTTGATGAATGGATGTTGATTTTTAATTTTTAACTAAAACTGGTGCCACATCCACAAGTTGTTTTTGCATTGGGATTGGTATAGATAAATCCTCTGTTGTTTAGCCCATTTTCATAATCAATTTTAAGGTCATTGATAAGAGCCGCTTGTGTTTTGTCTATCAAAATTTGAAAACCATCTATGGGCGATTCAAGGTCATTTTCGTTTTTTATGTCAAATTCAAAAATATATTGAAATCCCGAACAACCTCCATTCTTGACCCCAATACGCAATTGCTTTTCTGCAGATTCGTTGGCGATTAACTTATGAATTTGTCTAACGGCAGAAGGTGAAAATTTAACGATATTGCCTTTATATTCCATATTGATATGTCTAATTTTTAAAAAAATGCTCAACCTATAAACGAAAATATGTTATTTTGCGTTCCAAAATTATATATTTTTTAGCATGAGCAATGAGAATTTTTTTGAATTAATAAAATATTTTATTCCTTTAATTGCATTTATTGGACTTACGTACCTATTTTTGGAGCATTGGAAAAAACAAGAAATGGCAAGATTCAAGATGCAAATGAATCGTGAATATAAATCGCTTATATTGCCTACACGAGTGCAAGCGTATGAGCGCATGGTGCTTTTTTTAGAGCGTATTTCACCCAATAATTTGGTTACGAGGCTTAATGACAGTTCGTTTTCGGCCAATGAATTTAAGTATATTTTGACCAAAGAAATATCTGATGAATTTGAACATAATCTTTCGCAGCAATTGTATATTTCGTCCAATACATGGCGCATGATTACATTGGCAAAAGATCAAACGATTCAGCTTGTATTGCAAACGGCTTCTAGCTTGAGTGCCGATGCCAAGTCAAAAGATTTGGCTATCGCTATTTTGAATCAAACCATTACGGATAAAAAAAATATGCCTACGAGCGAAGCAATAGAACTCCTCAAAACAGATTTTTTTGAATTGATGGCGGGCAGGTAATTTTAAAAAAATACAAAATGAGATATTTAGTTGGAATTTTAATCTTGTTTTTGGCATCTTGTGGTTCCAAAAATTATTATACAAAACAAGTCGCATGTCAATCCAGCAAAGTGGATAATACTAAATTTGCTTCGGATTCGCAAGTGGTTCGTTTTTTGGCGCCTTATAAAAATGAGTTGGATGCGAAAATGAATATCAAGATAGCAGAATTACAAGAAGATTTTACCAAAAAACAACCCGAATGCTTGCTTGGGAACTGGATGGCAGATGCTATCAAATGGCATTTGGATAGTGTGGAGAAAATTAAAGTAGATTTTGCCTCGCTCAATTTTGGAGGCATTAGAATTCCAAAACTACCTAAAGGCGATATATCGCTTCGTATGATATATGAATTAATGCCCTTTGACAATACCGTAGCTATAGTCTCCTTGGATAGTGCTGGTATGCAAACCACGTTTGAAAAATTGGCGGGACATAGAGGCTGGCCTATTTCTAGAGGAGCCACCGTATCGTTTACCAAATCCAAAAACAACCTAGAATGGCATGTACAAAAAACGCACAGCGATAGTTTTTATATAGCCGTATCGGATTATGTGGCTACAGGAGGCGATAGAATGGATTTCTTCATCAAATATCCCAAAAAGCTCTTGAGTGTCAAAATTCGTGATATATTGATAGCCTACGCAAAACATCAAAAAATCTTATCAGCCAAAATAGAAGGACGTGTGGTGATAGAGAAGGACGAGGAGAAATAATTTTGATTGTTCGTTTTTTTTCTTACTTTTGTGAAATGAAAACGTTGTTATTTGTTATTAGTTTCCTAATATTTTTATCCTCATGTATTAAAGATCCAGTATCTTCTTGTAAACAAGAGAATACGCTAGTTCAAGTAAAACAATACGATGCAATAGAATGCCCTTATGATGAGTTTAATTTTTTAATTAAATCTGAGAAACAACGAGATAGTATCTTTAAAAAATATAGTTGTTTCACATCATCTTCTTACTTTGAACCAGGAAACTTTAATCAAAGCTGGATGATAGGTGGTGGAATTGTGCCCAATAATTTATCATTCAAAGTAAATGGAGAATTATATAAAGATACATGTAATAAAACAATAGAGTACCGTTTAATTCTAATAAATGATTCTACTTCAAGTAAAATGCCGCAAAATGAGTCTCCACTTTTTCTTTATTGTATCATGGAAGCTTTAGATAATTCATGGAAGATAAACTTTACAAGACAAGTGATAAATACAAAATTTTAGAGTAAAATTTATGAAAAAATTAGTAAGTATTCTATTTACAATCATTCTCGTATCTTGTTCTAAATATGACGGAGATACACAATTTGGAAAAGAAATGAAAATTGATGAAAAGGGTATTTATGATTTTGATTGTAATTACGGCAATAATGTATATTTTTACATAGATAAAGAAACTTTTATTTGTGTAAACTTGCCAGATTCCCTCAATACGAGAGTTGCTACCGCATACAAATATATCATAGATTATAGAGTACTTAGTAGCAAACAATCTTGTAGCGGCGATGTTGGTAGTTTTGAAATGCGAAAAATTGAGTTATATTCTTGTAGAAGGAAATAAATCCTTGCTTTATTATTGAAATACTTTACACACTATACGTTTCATGAATTTTTGGGATTTCTACATAGTTAAATCCTTTTTTGATGAGTTTGTTTCTAAAATTCTCTTGAACATCAGGTTCGCCGTGCACGATAAAAAATTTAGCTACTTTTTTGGGGTCTTGGCAACTCAAAAATTGCATCAAATCCATATAATCTGCATGAGCACTAAAACTTTTGATTTTATTAACTTCGGCATTTTTCTTAAATATTTTCCCAAAAATCTTCACTTCTTCTGTATCGGTTTGGAGTCTTGCGCCAAGGCTAGAGGGTTCGCAGTAGCCTACAATGAGGATGGTATTTTTTGCCTCTTCAATATTATTGGCAATATGATGTTTTACACGTCCTGCATCCGCCATTCCCGATGCGGATAATATTACACAAGGGGCATCATTGCTATTCAAGGCTTTTGAATCTTGTACATCCGTAATATAGGTTAAATTTTCAAATCCAAAGGGATCGCTATCTTTTTTCATATATTCCAGCAATTCTTTGTTGTAGCATTCTTTGTGTTTTTTTGTAATTTCTGTAGTTAAATAAGAAAGTGGGCTGTCTACATAATACTTAAGGTGAGGCAATTTTTTGGAAATATCCAATCTGTTGAGCGCATAAACGATTTCTTGTGTTCTGCCAAGACTAAATGAAGGAATAATTAGCTTGCCTTTTTTCTCCACACAAGTATGGAGTATTTCTTTTAGCAATACATCGTCGCTGATAGCCAAATCGTCGTGCAATGAATCGCCATAGGTGCTTTCACAAATAATGATATCGGCCTGTGGAAAAGAGGCAGGAGAATTAAGAATGGGGTCGTTGTATCGCCCTACATCTCCTGTAAAACAGATTTGGGTGGTTTTTTCATCTTCTTCAATACTTAAATTCACAACAGCACTTCCTAGAATATGTCCCGCTTCGGTAAACATACAAGTAACATTTTCTAATACCTCAAAAACTTCATTTAAAGGTCTTACATGAAAATAGTTGAGTGCATTTTCTGCATCGGCAGAAGTGTATAAAGGCTCTAGGGGTGTTTTATTTTGAGCTTTTCGTCTTTTATTTAAGTAGTTGACGTCTTCTTCTTGAATCTTGGCGCTGTCTTTTAGCAATGCTTCAGCCAAGCTATAAGTAGCTGGAGTACAAAATATTTTACCTTTAAATCCCTCTTTAACCAGTTTGGGAATAAGCCCCGAATGGTCGATATGAGCATGAGATAAAACTAAGGCGTCAATTTCTATAGGAATAAATCCAAAATGTCTGTTTAAGGTTTCTGTTTCATGTCCTCCTCCTTGAAACAGTCCACAATCCAGCAAAATATTTTTACCGTTTTTTAGATGAATAAGGTGCTTACTGCCTGTAACAGTGCCAGCGGCGCCATGAAATGATATTTTCA
>Ga0208597_1000353_pt1 | contig 17850 bp, 13 predicted proteins | sample LakMenEpi05May12_FD_150673 | JGI IMG/M metagenome (GOLD analysis project Ga0208597, IMG submission 150673) | Freshwater microbial communities from Lake Mendota, WI - 05MAY2012 deep hole epilimnion (SPAdes) | ecosystem: Environmental > Aquatic > Freshwater > Lake > Epilimnion/Euphotic zone ...
CAGAATTAGAAAATTATTTTGATAAAGACAGCCTAGTTTTAAACGAGCAAACCATTATTCAAAAAGAAGGAAATTTGGTAAAACCTGACAGAATGGTTATTTCAAACAAAAATGAGGTTTATTTACTAGATTATAAAACAGGCTTACATCAACCTAAATACAAACAACAATTAGAAAATTACCAAACCGCTATTGAAAAAATGGGTTACAAAGTCAATAAAAAAGCACTTATATATATAGGAGAAAAAATTGAAGTGTTACATTTGTAACCACAAACAAAAACTACAAACAATAAACTACATTTATATGTACGGAAAAATTCAACAACACCTGCAAAACGAGTTACAAGCCATTGAAAGCAATGGTTTGTACAAAAAAGAAAGAATCATTACTTCGCCACAAGGAGCCGAAATTACAGTTAATGGCGAAACGGTTTTAAATTTTTGTGCCAACAACTATTTAGGATTATCATCACATCCAGAAGTTGTACAAGCGGCAAAAGATGCTTTAGATTCGCACGGATTCGGAATGTCATCAGTTCGTTTCATTTGCGGTACACAAGATATTCACAAAACATTAGAAAAAAAGATTGCCGATTTCTACGGCACAGAAGACACCATTTTATATGCAGCCGCTTTTGATGCCAACGGAGGCGTTTTTGAACCCTTATTAGGAGAAGAAGATTGTATTATTTCAGATAGTTTAAATCATGCGTCTATTATCGACGGTGTTCGTTTGTGTAAAGCAGCACGTTATCGTTATGAAAACTCCAATATGGAAGATTTAGAACAACAACTAATCAAAGCTACTGAAGCGGGAACTCGATTTAAACTTATAGTAACAGACGGCGTTTTCTCAATGGACGGATTAGTGGCACCATTAGACAAAATTTGTGATTTAGCCGATAAATACGATGCAATGGTTATGGTTGACGAATGTCACGCCGCTGGATTTATCGGAGCAACAGGAAAAGGAACGCTTGAGGCAAAAGCCGTAATGGGAAGAGTTGACATCATTACAGGAACTTTAGGGAAAGCCCTTGGTGGCGCAATGGGCGGTTATACAACCGCCAAAAAAGAAGTTATAGAAATTCTCCGTCAGCGTTCTCGTCCTTATTTGTTTTCTAATTCGTTGGCACCTGCTATTGTTGGGGCTTCTATTAAAGTGTTTGAACTTTTAGAAAAAGATACTTCATTAAGAGATAAATTAGAATGGAATACCAATTATTTTAAAGAAGGAATGAAAAAAGCAGGATTTGATATCATAGACGGGGATTCTGCTATCGTTCCAGTAATGCTTTATGATGCAAAATTATCTCAAACTATGGCTAATGAACTTCTAAATAAAGGCATTTATGTCATTGGTTTTTTCTTTCCGGTAGTTCCAAAGGAAAAAGCAAGAATTAGAGTTCAATTGTCAGCTGCTCATACAAAAGAGCATTTAGATAAGGCGATTTTGGCTTTTACAGAAGTTGGAAGAGCTCTAAAAGTTATATAATTAATACTTTTATAGACGTTTATGCGTTTTTTTTAACTTTTCATTTTGCAGTTAAAAAATTACGCATTACTTTTGTAATATTAAAATATTGTAATCTAACAAAATTAAGTATGAAACATCTTAACAAATTATTTGCTGTAGTGTTATTGTTTGCTGGACTAAGTTCACAAGCGCAAGACAGTAACAACCCATGGGCAATTTCCTTTGGTTCAAACGCAGTAGACGGTGCTAGAGTTAGTGCTGCCTCAAAAATGGAAGATCAATTTTCTCAGTATTTCAATGTGAAAGATTACTGGAATATTATTCCTTCTGTATCTTATTTGAATGTAACAAAACATGTTGGTGGTAATTTCTCTTTTGGAGTTACTGGTTCTGTTAACAAAATCAACAAATTTGTTGGTGAGCGTCCTGCTGTTCCTGGAAATTATCCTGTTGGAAATCCTGGTGATTTAAGCTATTATGCTGCTGATGGAGTTGTTAAATATAGCTTTGGTAAATACTTAAGTAATGTTATTGAGCCTTCTGCTCATATTGGTGGTGGTTATACTTGGTTAGGTGATGCTAGCTACGGTACTGTAAATGGAGGTTTAGGATTAACTTTCTGGTTTACAGAAATGGTTGGTCTTTCATTACAATCTACTTACAAATATTCAATGGAAGATTCTAAAATGAGAGGTATGGCAGATCCAGGAAGAAAAGGACTTGATAATTTACCTACTCACATGCAACATTTCGCAGGTCTTACTTTCAAATTTGGAGGTAAAGATACTGACGGTGACGGAATCTACGATAAAGATGATGCTTGTCCAGAAGTTGCTGGTTTAAAACAATTCCAAGGTTGTCCTGATACTGACGGTGACGGAATCGTTGATAGCAAAGATGCTTGTGTTGATGTATTCGGTTTAGTTGCTTTAAACGGTTGTCCTGATACTGATGGCGATGGAATTGCTGATAAAGATGACGCTTGTCCAGAAGTTGCTGGTTTACCTGCTCTTAACGGTTGTCCAGATTCTGACGGTGACGGTGTTACAGATGCTTCTGATAAATGTCCTACTGTAAAAGGCCCTAAAGATAACGCAGGTTGTCCATGGCCAGATACTGACGGTGATTCAGTTCTAGATAAAGATGATAAATGCCCTACTGTAAAAGGAACTCTTGCTAACAAAGGTTGTCCAGAAGTTACTGAAGAAGTTGTTAAAAAATTAAATGACTATGCTAAAATTATCTTATTTGATACTAACAAAGCTTCATTCCAACAACAAACTTTCCCAGTTTTACAAGCAATTACTTCTATCTTAAAAGAGTATCCAAACTCTAACTTCTCTATCGAAGGTCACACAGATAGCGATGGTAAAGATGCTGCTAACCAAGCATTATCAGACAATAGAGCTGCGGCTGTTAAAAACTACTTAGTTGAAAACGGAATTGCTGCTTCTAGATTAACTTCTGCTGGTTACGGTGAAACTAAACCAATCGATTCTAACAAAACTAAAGCTGGTAAAGCTAATAACAGAAGAGTTGAAGTGAAATTAGTAAAATAATTTCTTTTAAAATATTTCTGAAAACGCCTCGATTTATCGGGGCGTTTTTTTATTTTTATAAAATGATAAATATCTCTTTTTTAGATGCAATTGCAAAAGTAATAATCGATGGTTATTCGAATGATTTATTGAATACTTACATTATTTTACCTAACAAAAGGGCTAAAGTGTTCTTGATTGAAGCTTTAAAGAAAAAAGCCCACAACACCATTTTATCTCCAAATATTATCAGTATTGAAGATTTTATTCAAGAAATTGCCGGTATTCGTTCTATTGATGCTATTGAATTGTTGTTTGAATTTTACGAAGTTTATCTTTCAATAACAGAAAAACCTAATCAACAAGAATTTGAACTATTTGCTAATTGGGCTAAAACTTTATTACAAGATTTTAACGAAATAGATCGCTATTTACTCGATCCAATACATGTCTTATCCTATCTTAAAGATATCGAAGATATCAAAAAATGGGGAATTGAAGTTGAAAACAAAACGCCATTACTCGAAAAATATATTGATTTTTGGAAACTTCTACCTAATTATTACCAATCACTTTATAGCCATCTACTTCAAAAAAAAGTAGGCTATCAAGGTTTAATATATCGTGAAGCAACAAATAATTTAGTTCATTTTTCAAATTCAATACCGAACAAAAAAATAATTTTTGCTGGTTTTAATGCACTAAATACCTCAGAAGAGAAGATTATTCAACATTTATTAGAAAATGGTCAAGCCAAAATATACTGGGACATCGATGAAACCTTCTTGAAAGATTCTTATCATGATGCGGGTTTATTTATTCGCCGTTATAAAGAAAATTGGAAATACTATAAATCAAACCCTTTTGAATGGATTGCAACTGATTTTTCTAAAGAAAAAAACATCACTATTATTGGAACGCCCAAAACTATTGGTCAAGCCAAAATTACAGGCAAACTTATTGAGAACTTCATCAATCAAAACCCACAAAATCAATTAGATAAAGTGGCAATTGTTTTGGGAGAAGAAAATTTAGTAGTACCACTTTTATACACTTTGCCATCTTCGGTTGAAGCTTTGAATATAACGATGGGTTATTCTAGCAAGAACAATCCAGCGCAGGTTTTGATTGCCAAATTATTCAAATTACATACCAATGCTTTGTCTCGAAACGGAGCAAATTATGTATTTTATTACAAAGATGTACTCGATATTTTGACACATCCACTTGTTGAACCTTATGTTTTTGCAAACAAATTAGTAAGTATTATTAATCAAAACAATTACACTTTTATAACGCACAAAAAGCTTTTTGAACTAATTGAAAACCCGAATAGTTTATTCAACTTACTTTTTACCAAATGGGAAAATGGTTCACTAGCAGTTCTTGAATCCATTTCAACTTTGCTAGTTACTATTAAAAATAATTTGAGTAATGATAATGAAGATGAAAAAATTAGTAAAGCTTTTGTTTTTTCAATTTTTAAAACCATAAATAAGCTTAACACTTATTACTCAAATCATCAAAATATCGACAAAATCGAAACTTTATATGCCATTTACAAACAAGTTATCGACTTGGCCGAAGTTTCTTTTGAAGGCGAACCTTTGAATGGATTACAAATTATGGGTGTATTAGAAAGTCGTGTTTTAGATTTTGAAACCGTCATCATAACCTCTATGAATGAAGGTAAATTTCCAGCAGGGAAATCAATGAATTCTTTTATTCCTTATGATGTAAAACGAGAATTAGGTTTACCAACTTATAAAGAAAAAGATGCTATTTATACGTTTCACTTTTACCATTTGATACAACGTGCCAAAAACATTTACTTACTTTACAATACAGAAAGTGAAGGCTTAGATGGCGGTGAAAAAAGCCGTTTTATTACTCAATTAGAAGTCGAAAAACAAGTAAATCACACTATTACTGATGAAATTTACAACGCCGTTTTACCAGAAGTTGCGTATCAACCATTGGTTATTCCTAAGTCGGAAAGTGTGATGACTCGATTGAAAGAAATTGCTACTTTAGGATTTTCACCATCGGCATTGACAAGTTATATTCGAAATCCGATTGATTTTTACTTTCAAAAAATTCTACATATTCGAGAAGTCGAAGAAGTTGAAGAAAACATTGCGCTAAATACTCTAGGAACGATTATCCACGAAACCTTAAAGTTTTTATACGAACCATTCATCGGAAAGTTTTTGAGCGAAAAAGACATTCAAAATTGCTTTGAGAAGTTAGATGATGAAGTTTTGAAACAATTCAAATTAGTTTACAAAGAAGGCGAAATCAAAAAAGGTAGAAATTTGCTCGCTTTTGAAGTGGCGAAACGAAATGTGTTTAATTTTCTCAAACTAGAATTAGAAAGCATTAAAAATGGTGATGCAATAAAGATAATTGCTCTCGAACAAACGTTTCAGCGCGAATTGAATCATCCTAAATTGCCGTTTCCTGTTCTAATAAAAGGAAATGTGGACCGAATAGAAGAACGCAACGGAATACTAAGAATTATTGATTATAAAACGGGAAAAGTAGAAAAAGCAAACGTTACCCTAAAATCTTGGAATGGTTTAACCGAAGAAATCAAAAATGACAAAATCATTCAAGTTTTAGCATATGCATTTATGTATGAAAAACACGCAAATGAAAAACCTATTGAAGCGGGAATTTTATCATTCAAAAACTTAAAATCAGGATTTTTGCCGTTTATTTTTAAAGAAGACAAAAACGAAAACACCACAATCGACGAATCAATATTGACCAATTATTTAGATGAAATCACTTTACTACTAAGTGAGATTTTAGATGAAAATAAACCTTTTGAAGAGAAAATATAGCAAAACTTCGTGAACTTAGTGCCTTCTTTGTGATCTTCGTGGTTAAACCCTAAATTTTCTTCAAAAAATCCTTGAAAACCAATTTAAGTTCTTCTTTATTTTCAATATGGCTCATGTGTCCATCGGGAAAAGTTACTAATTCAACCGAAGTATTTTCTATTTGATTACGGTTTTCTTCATAATTTAAAACGCCGTCTTTTTTGCCCAGAATTATTAATTTAGGATAATCAGTTAGGTGCAACAAAACTTCTCTGTCTTTTCTTATTTTCATGCCTTCAAGTGCGGCAATAATTCCCTGAAGTGGCGTTTTTAGAGCCTCTAGCTTTACTTTTTCTATTTGCAAAGTAATTTTTTCACGGTTTTCTTCGCTAAATAAATTTGCTATTGATAGTCGCACAAAAGTTGTATAATCTTGTTTTACAGCTTTTATTGCCCTGTCTCTATTAACTTTTCTTTCTTTTGAATCTGCATACGAAGTAGAATTCATCAATACCAATCCTTTTATCTTTTCTGGATACAATTCGGCGAAAGCCAAAGCCACATAACCGCCCATTGAATGCCCAACAAAAACCGCTTTTCTAATTTTTAATTCATGTAAAACCGCTTGTACCATGTCGGCTTGATCTTCCATAGTGTGAATATAACTTAAGCAATCGGTTTGTCCGTGACCCAATAAATCAATAGACACCACACGATTTTTGAGTGATAATTCAGGTACAAGTTCGTTCCACATCAACTTATTTTCGAGAAAACCGTGAAGTAAAACAACTGTTGTTCCTTTTCCAGTATCAGAATAAGAAACGTTTATATTTTTGTAGTGAATTGTATTCATAGTAGAGCAAAGATAAATATTAATCGAATAAGTAAAATGAGATTCCTACGGAATGACAAATTAAGATGTACATCCCAAAAAAATTCTAATTACCTTTGCATCAAAATTGAGCACTACCATGATAGAAGATAAAAATCCGCAACGAACATCGATTTCTCAATTAGGCGAATTTGGATTAATTGAACATTTGACTAAAAATTTTGAAGTCAAACAACCTACAACAGTAAAATCTATTGGTGATGACGCCGCTGTTTTAAATTTTGGTGATAAAAAAGCTGTTATTTCAACCGATTTATTGATTGAAGGTGTTCATTTTGATTTGTCCTACATGCCATTGCGTCATTTGGGCTATAAAGCCGTTGTAGTCAATCTTTCTGATATTTGCGCAATGAATGCCAAGCCAACACAAATAACGGTTTCTGTGGCCGTTTCTAATCGTTTTCCGCTTGAAGCAATGGAAGAACTGTTTGACGGAATTGCACTGGCAGCAAAATTCTATAATGTTGACGTAATTGGGGGCGATACCACTTCTTCTCAAAAAGGGTTAATTATTTCAATTACAGCTATTGGAGAAGCAAACGAAGAAGAAATTGTTTATAGAAATGGAGCCAAATTAACCGATTTATTGGTGGTTTCTGGCGATTTGGGCTCTGCTTATATGGGTTTACAGGTTTTAGAACGTGAGAAACAAGTTTTTCAGGTAAATCCGAATAACCAACCCGATTTAGATGCTTATTCGTATTTAATTGAAAGACAATTAAAGCCAGAAGCTCGAACCGATATAAGAACGTTACTTTTTGCTTTACAAATAAAACCAACGGCTATGATTGATATTTCTGATGGGTTGTCATCGGAGATTATTCATATTTGTAAACAATCAAAAGTGGGTTGTAATCTTTATGAAGAAAAAATTCCGGTTGATCCTCAGTTTATCAATGTTTGTGAAGAATTTTCTATAGACAGTACAACGGTTGCCATAAATGGGGGCGAAGATTACGAATTGTTGTTTACAATCGCTTTAGAAGATTTTGACAAGATAAAAGGAAATCCAAACTTTACCGTAATTGGACATTTGACAGAAGAAACCGAAGGTATTCATTTGATTACAAGAGCCAATACTAAAATACCTTTGAAAGCTAGAGGTTGGGATGCTCTGGAAGAATAGTGTTCCGTTTTTGTCATTCCGGAGGAATCTCATTTAGTAAAAATTATACTTGATTTAAATTTTTTAGTTGGAATTTGGAATTTGAATTTTGCGATTTTAAAAAATTAAATCAACCCTTTTTTCTTAACTTTTTCTACTAAATCGGTGTATTTAAAAGTGTCTATTTTGAAAAAAAGATACATATTAAGCAGTCTTTTTTCAACATTTTCTACCGTAAGCGGCACATATTTAGATAAATAGCGTGGTTTTATTCCATTTTCCATTTGTGTCAATAATTCTTTATCGTAATTGTCAAAATCATAATTTTCCCAAGGTTTCGTTTTTAGCAAATTAATTACAGAATTACTGTAATAATACAAACTGCGCATAACTTTTTCAAAACCCCTCATCATTTCTTTATGATCTAGGTCAATCTTTATGACCAAACCATTCGGATTTATAGTATCAATAAGCGACAGGACTTTTTCCATATCGTTGCTCATAGTAAGCATCATCAGTCGGCATTCTGGATTTTTTTCTCTTGCTAAAAAAGCCAAATCTTCGCCACTAAGAATGTTTTTTTCAGGATAGGCTGGCATGTTTAGGTCTAGCAAAACAACATCAAACGGTTTTTCTGCATTTAGTAGTATTTCGTAACCAGTTTTACAACTATCTGCTTGTGATATTACAAATTGGTAGTTTTCTTTTGAAGTAAAGGAATTTATTGCATGTTTATAACCTTGAATGATGAAAGGGTGATCATCAACTATGAGTAGGTTTATACTATTGGACATTCTTATAAAGTTTGCGTTGGAGATTCTTTATTATAGGGAATGGAAACTGTTGTTATAGTTCCTTTTCCTTGTTTTGAAATAAGTTCATAAATTCCATTTGATTCTTCTGTTCTTGAAATCATATTTTTGAGACCTATTCCTTTTTTCTTTTTTGCTACATCAAAGCCAATTCCATCATCTTCAACTTTCATAGTAATATTTTCTTCTGTTTGAAAAAATGAGACCGTAATCGTTTTTGCATTGGCATATTTATTACTATTTTGCAATGATTCTTGCAGAATTCTGTAAAAATTAATCTTTGCAGTGTTATCTAGTTTTTCCCAACTCATTGTTTTCTCAATTGAATAAACTAAATCTGATGTAAAAGATTTTTTTTGTTCTTCTAACAATTCGATTACGATAAGCACAAAGTTATTAATTATTTTTCCTTTTACGCTACTTAAATCATGAGAAATTTCACGAATTTCCTGCTCAATCGATTTTAATTCCTGTATATATTTGTGTCTCACAGCAATAGTTTCCTCATCATTTGCCTCATTAAGGCTGTCAAGATTCATTCTTGTACCAAACATCTTACTTAATACGCCATCATGAAGTTCTTGGGCCATTCTGTTTTTTTCATAATTGCTGGTTGCATCAACTTTTTCTTGATGCAAAATCATCATATTATATATTTCTTGATTGGTTGCTTGCTGTTCTTGTTTAAAAGCCAATTCGCGGTTTCTCATTTTTTGAGTTATTACCACGTATAATAGAGAAAAAATTCCGCCAATACCAATTAAGAAAAAAACTAAACTTCTATTTATAACCTCTAACTCCGTATTTTTTTGGATAACTTCATCGGTTTCATAGGCTATTCTTGCAAAGCGGTCTTTTGCTTTTCGCTCTTCGTTTTGAATGCTGTCGCTAAGTTTAATATATTCTTTATAAAATTGCGTTAAATTTTTTTTATCAACTGTTGATATATGTTTTAATGAAGCAAGTATATCACCAGAAACCTTTGTTGATCTAGCAAGTTTTAGAGCTTCATAGGCGAATTTTTTTGACTGGAAAGTGTCTTTAACCTCGTTATAATATTCTGAAAGATGTATTTTACTTAAAATAATACCTTGGTTTAATTGATTTTTTTCTCTTATCTTTAATGAAACATAAAACAAACCTGGTAATTCATTAAAATCATCTAATTTTAACTTTGAATAGGCATAATTGTCAGTTAACATTGCATATAAACCAGGATTTTTTTTATACAAATCGTCAGCTTTTAGTCCTTTTTTATAATGTTCAATTGCTTTTGAATGATTATTCATATTTTGGTAAACATAACCAATATTATTCAGACAACTTGGTGCAAGGTTAAATTTAAGTAATTCAGGTTTATAGGCTACTTCTAATGCTTTTCTGTAATATGTTAAAGAGTTTGTATAATTTCCTAATTCATCTGAGGTCATTCCAATAAAATTGTAGATATTATATAAAGATTTTACGTCATTCTTACTGGAATATTTTAGCGCAGAAAAAGAAGATTGTTCACCTCCAATATAATCACTTTCAATAATTTGAATGTTAGCTTTATTAATAAAGTTTTTAGATAAACTTATAGTGTCATGATAATTATAAAAGATTTTTTCTGCTTTGGTAAAATAATAAAAAGCACTATCGTTCTCGTTTGTTTCAATATTGTAGCGACCTAACAAACTATATGCTTTTCCAATTAAAAGAGTATCTTTTCTTTCTTTCGCTTTTTCCAAAAGTAGACAAGAAAATTTTTTCAGAATGAAGATGTTGGTTTTTGAATAATTGATTTCTGCTATTTTTTCAATTCTTTCAAGGTTTTTTTTTGAAGCTCTAGAGTTCTTTAAATAAATAAACAATTTCTTTTCACAATATTCTTTTTCAAATTTATTTTGATTTTCCTTATTTATTTTAGAAATAAAAATATCTACACTATCATTAAATTTTATATTTTCATTATAACTTTTTTTATCCTTTGAACAATTAAGGAATAAAAAAAAAAATAGTAAAAGTAATTTGTTTTTCAAAATTCTGCTGGATTACAAAAGTCCAAATATAAAAAAAACTTCCATTATCTAATGGAAGTTTTTTTTATATTTGGAGGTAATGTAATTTATTTTATAATTTTCGAATCTTTACCTCCACCAATCTCAGTAGTAGTTTTAGAAATAGTTACTTTCTCTGTTTTAGGTTCGTTAAAAGAAGTTAATACAACCATTGTAAAGAATGCACCGAATGTTAAAATTGCTTTTTTCATAGTTTTAGTTTTAGTTTTTTATTTTATTATTTATAAGATGATTAATAGTGCTTTTTTTAAGCATGGCAAAACTACTTAAGTCTTGTATTGCCTGCCTCATGTAAGCCTCACGCTTGGTAGAATACCTTTGTTTGATAGTGAATGATTATATAAAATGAGAATTTTATTGCATTACTAGTTTTTGAAGCTTTTGTAGTGTAAACAAAGTATAAATTTGATTTTAAGTTGCTTTAAAACATAGTATTAATGAAAATATTTTGCTCAATATTGTAATTCCTAGGAATGTCATTCCGTAGTAATCTCACATAACAAAGAGACTCCTACGGAGTGACAAACTAGACGCTTAAAAATGGCTTTACCACTCCATTTGTCATTCCGTAGAAATCCCACGCAATAATGAGACTCCTACGGAGTGACAACTAAACGCTTAAAAATGGCTTTACCGGTCCGTTTGTCATTCCGTTCCTTTTTGTCATTCCGTAGGAATCTCACACAATAATGAGCCAACTAATGGATTGAAAAACGATGAGGTTAATAAAGAATTCTAAAGAAAAACAAGATTAAATCTCTAAATAATTTCCATTAGTGATACTACTAATAATAGAATCAACATTGTCTTTGTATGACTTAGAGAAAGGAAGTTTTGTAGTGGTGTGTTTGATATAACAAACGGCATTTCCTGTATGAATGCGCGAAACATATTCAATGTTTACAATATAACTGTTGTGAATGCGCACAAAAGGAGATTTTAACACATTTTCAAAATGTTTTAAAGTTTTAAAAGCCGTAATCATTTCGCCATTATACAAGTGAATATCGGTTGAGTTGTTATCGGCTTGTAAATAACAAATGTCTTTGGCTTCTATAAAGCGGTAATCACCATACGATTTTACGCAAATTATAAGTGGTTTGCCTTTTTTTGGCGTTTTGTCGGTTGCAATTTCTAGATTTTCTTCAATAGTTTCAACTTGTAGAGTTGTTTCATCTTGGTTATTGCCAGAATTATTTTCTATTATTTTTTCAAATTCAAAAAAGTTTTCAGAAACCAAATCTGATTTTGTTTCAACAATAAAATTACTTGCTGCAAAAGTATCATCAGAAATAGCCTCTTCTATGAGTCCAAATTTTTGTTTTGCTTCTTTTTCTTCAAACTGGCAATTTTTTTCTAGTTTTAGAAGTGTTTTTCTAAACTCGTTTATACCAAGTGGTTTTGTAAAATAATCAAACACTTCGAATTTAAGAGCTTCGTGAGCAAGTTCTTTATACTTAGTTGTTATAATTATTTTAGGAATCGATTTTAGGTAACGATGTAACTCATTTATCAAATGTAATGATAAGTCGCTTTCCTTATCAGATGGATCAATTTCGAGGAAAACAATTTTTGGAACGTGTTCTAAAACTAAATTAATACCATCATTATAGTTAGAAGCAGAACCAACACAATGAAGATTTTGAAAACGTGAAGCAACTGCTTGCGTTTTCAAAATACTTTGCGGGTCATCATCAATAATGATATAAGTTAATTTCATGAAATGCTATTACTATAAACACAGTAGAGCATTAGTAGAATACAAAAAAACCTATTTTGTATTAAAATTTTGTGTAAGGTTGGGGCCTTGACTTTCTATTAGATTACAAATTTACTGGTTTTTTTGGTTACTATTTTAACTCTTGTTAATAGGTTTGGCGCTATTGTTAACAAAAAAACGTTAAGTGCAAAAAAAACCGATAAACTGCTACTGTGTTGAAAAATGGTTTGTAAAAAAAAGAAGATTACATATTATAATACACAAATTGTACTATTTTTGGCAAACTAAATTTAGTATAAATGTTATCAATAGACTTTTTATCGCGAAATGATATAACCGCTGCTTATCCAAACGAACAAAGTTGTATAAAACACTTAGAACAACTTCGTTGGAAAGAAGATATAATAAGTCCATTTGATGAAAATTCAAAAGTCTATTTCTGCAAAAACCACAAATACCGTTGTAGAAACACTGGTAAATATTTTAATGTAAAAACCAATACTATTTTTCATAATTCAAGAATACCGCTTCAGAAATGGTTTATTGCTATTTGGATGCTTTCTAATAGAAAAACAAAGATGACTTCGGTTTTTTTAGCAAAAGAAATCGGAATTACTCAAAAAACAGCTTGGTACATGATGCAACGTATTAAAGCATATCTCGAAGCAGATAATGGAATTGTAAAATCGAAAAAGAAAACTAAAAAAGTAACTAGTAAAAAAGAAAAAATGGTAGCGCCAAAAACAGCTAAACCTTTAATTATAAATACTGAAGAAACAGAAACTATTAATCTAACTTCGGTAGAAAAAGAAAAACTAAAAATGTCGGAGTGGCTTTTGCTTTTAAAGAAACAATAACAAATTATGAGAGTTGTTAGATTTGGTATGCCAACAAAAAAACTAAAACTTAGAACAATCGAGTTAGATGTATATGTTTTAGATGATTATATTCGTGTTGTTGAAAAAAACAAACTCGAAAAAGCACTAGGCAAAGAAGGAAAATCAGAACAATGGCTGCTTGATTTTTTTGTTTCAATAAAAAGTTATGTTGTTCTTTCAGATGAATTTGTTGAAGCGTTAACTTATCCAATTGCTTTTATACATACAAATGAAGAAGGAAAACAGAAAAGTTATTTAGGTTACAATGCCCTTTTTTTTATTGAAATTATAACCACAATTGCAAAAGCCAAAAAATCAGGGTATTTATCCCTAAATCAATTAAAAACAGGTAAAGTTGCCGATAAAATTATTACTTTTTTAGAAAACAGATTTATCAAAAACCTAATAGATGAGGCAACAGGGTTTTCATTTTATAAAGAAAATGCTAAAGAAAAACTCAAAGATTTTTTTCTCAAACATAAATCAGATACAGCATTTGAATGGATAAAAACTTTTTCGGATGCTTTCTATGAAGATGTTTTTACTTATTTAGAAATGAGTTGGGTAGAATTAAAAAACAATCCTGTAAAAATAGCAGATTTTATTTATAGCACCATTTTTTTAAGAATAGATAATAAAACGCTTGAGGTTTTGAGAAAGACAAAGCCTAAAAGGAGTTATCTAAATACCTACGGAGTTCCAATTAATAGAGAAAATCCAAAATTAAAAGAATTCAACTCGACTATTCAATCTTTTTTTAAAGAAGCGATTTATACTAGAACTTTTTTTATGGAATTGCTAATTAAAACCTATCCTAAAAATCCTGAACGCGAAGCAATTATTTTTACAATTGAATTTGAAAATCAAAAGCTTAGTAGTTTTGACGAAAAGCTTAAAATAGGATTGGTAAAAAAAATATAGCCCCCTTTATAAAAATAAAAAAGGTGAAATTACTTTCACCTTTTTTGGCCCCAAATCTACCATAAAGTTAACCTACTAATACTATGGTAAGGCAAATGTATACTTATTGATTTTTTACAACAAACAAATAAGACTAAAAGCCATAAAAGTCGTTGAATTACACATTAATAAGCTCTTGCACTAATTCCTTCGTAAAAATTCATAAAAGCTCTGTTCACAACTCTGTTTCCTCCCGGAGTTGGATAATCGCCAGTAAAATACCAATCGCCTAAGTTTTTCGGACAAGCTTGGTGTAAATTCGCAACTGTCTGAAAAATTATTTTTACTTCTGCTTTTATATCATTAGGATTTAATAATTCAGCAATTTTATCTGAAATCTCTTGATCGGTGAAAGGCGCATAAATTTCGGTTACATAATTTATGACTTCACTATCTTTCAAATTTTCTTGCGCTTTACATTTTTCATAAACGGTTTCAACAATATGATATAGATTTCGTTCTTTTAATAATTTAAGAGCTGCCTGAAAAGCAATTAATCCTTCCAAACGTGCCATATCAATTCCATAACAATCAGGAAAACGAATTTGTGGCGCAGAAGAGACAACGACTATTCTTTTAGGATTTAGTCTGTCCATCATTTTTAAAATACTTTTCTTTAGTGTGGTGCCTCGTACAATACTATCGTCAATAATTACCAAATTATCTGTTGGTTTGATAACGCCATAGGTTACATCATATACATGCGCTACTAAATCATCTCGACTACTATCTTCAGTAATAAAAGTTCTAAGTTTAACGTCTTTAATCGCAATTTTTTCAGTTCTAATTTTCACCGAAAGAATTTCTTCCAATTTTTCTTTGGTTAATGTTTTGCGATTAGTAAGAATGAATTGGTTTTTTCTTTGATTCAAAAAATCATTGGCCGCTTCTACCATTCCATAAAAAGAAGTTTCAGCCGTATTTGGAATAAAAGAGAAAACAGAATTGTCAGTATCATTATCAATAGCTTTTAAAACAGCTGGAAGAATTAATTTACCTAATTTCTTTCTTTCTTGATAAATTTCGGCATCGCTTCCTCGTGAAAAATAAATTCGTTCAAACGAACAAGCTTTTTTTATAGTTGGCGTAATGATTTCCTCTAAAGTGGCAATTCCATTTTTTTTGATAATCAAGGCATTACCTGCCGGAAGTTCTTGTACTTTTTCAAATGGAACATTAAAAACTGTTTGAATAACGGGTCTTTCTGATGCAACGACTACAATTTCATCATCTTCATAAAAATAAGCAGGACGAATTCCAGCAGGATCACGAAACACAAATGCGTCTCCATGACCTAATAATCCAGCCATTGCATAACCACCATCCCAGCCACGGGAAGCTCTTTTTAATATTTTGGCAATGTCTAATTTAGCAGCTATAACTGGAGAAGCTTCTCGCTTGGATAAACCATTATTTTTACATTCTTGGTACAAATCGGTCACTTCATCATCAAGAAAATGACCAATTTTTTCCATAACCGTTACCGTATCTGCTAATTCTTTTGGGTGCTGACCTAATTCTACCAAACTTTCAAAAAGTTCTTTTACATTGGTCATGTTGAAGTTTCCAGCAATAATTAAGTTACGATGCATCCAATTGTTTTGACGCAAAAAAGGATGAACGCTTTCAATGCTATTTTTACCAAATGTTCCGTATCGAACATGTCCTAAAAATAATTCCCCTAAATAGGGTATATTCTCTTTTTGAAGTTTAACATCTTCTTGGTATTCAGGATGCAAGGATAATTCTTCGTTTATTCTGCTATTTATTTGTGCAAAAATGTCTTGAATTGGTTGTGCATCGTTAGACCTAATTCGACTTATGTATCTTTCACCTGGCTCTACATCAAGTTTGATTGAAGCAAAGCCAGCACCATCTTGACCGCGATTGTGTTGTTTCTCCATCAAGAGATACATTTTTTGAATTCCGTAGAAAGCTGAACCGTATTTTTCTTTGTAAAATTCTAACGGCTTCTTTAATCGTAAAAGTGCAATTCCACATTCGTGTTTGATTGCGTCACTCATTGTGTTGTAGTTTAGTTGTGTTGTTTCGTTTTTTTAACACATAGAAACATAGACTTTTATTTATCTCTTTTTAAGAAGCTTCGCTTTACATAATAAAATACATAGCTATTTGAAAAAGAAACTTTCTATGCTATTTTTATTATAGAATACAAAACTTATGTTTCTATGTGTTTAATTTTATTTTTCAAATAAAAAATGCCCCGAAAATTCGAGGCATAAAGTTATTATAATTCTATATCAAAATGTGTTAATGCTTTAAATTGTTTTAATCTTTCTTGCACTTCTTCTTTTTTGAGCGATTCCATTCTTTCAGTTCCAAATTTTTCTACACAAAATGAAGCTAGATTTGAACCGTGAATAATGGCATTTTTCATTGTGTTAAAAGAAACATCGCCTTGTTGAGCAATAAATCCTGAAAAACCTCCTGCAAAAGTATCGCCGGCACCTGTTGGATCAAAAACATCTGCTAATGGTAATGCTGGCGCAAAGAAAATATGTTCATTATGAAAAATTAACGCACCGTGTTCTCCTTTTTTTATTACAACATATTTTGGTCCCATCGTATGAATTTTAGCAGCAGCTTTCACCAGAGAATATTCTCCCGAAAGTTGGCGCGCTTCTTCATCATTGATGGTAATTACATCAACGCGTTTTATTACGTCTAACAATTCTGTTAATGCACAATCCATCCAAAAATTCATTGTGTCAAGAACTACTAATTTTGGCGTTGTCGTCATTTGATTTAAAACACCTGACTGAACTAATGGATGCAAGTTTCCTAACATTACTACTTCGGCGTTTTTAAAATCTTGCGGAACCACTGGATTAAAATCGGCAAGAACGTTTAATTCTGTTGCCAAAGTATCTCTTGAGTTCATATCATTGTGATACTTTCCACTCCAAAAAAATGTTTTTCCACCTTTTACAATTTCGATTCCAGAGATGTCAATATTTCTTTCGGTTAGTAAATCTAAATATTCTTGAGGAAAATCTTCTCCAACTACTGAAACAATTCCAGATTTTACATTAAAATGAGAAGCTGAAAGTCCGATAAAGGTAGCAGCACCACCCAAAATTTTGTCTGTTTTTCCAAATGGCGTTTCGATAGCATCAAAAGCAACTGTTCCTACTATTAATAGTTTGTTCATTGTAAGTATTTCAAATTAAAGGCGCAAAGATAAGTTATAGTTTAGAAGTTTAAAAGTTTATGGGTTTAAAAGTTTATGAGTTTAAAAGTTTAGAAGTTTTGATCCTATTTTTAAATAAAAAAGAGGCTTTTTTCGAGCCTCTTCTTTTTTACATCTTCATCAACCAATTCTTAAACGAAACTTCATTTTCTATAATGTCTTTCAGTTCCGAAATGGCAACTCTATCTTGTTTCATGGAATCTCTGTGACGTATGGTAACGGTTTGATCTTCTAGTGTTTGATGATCAACGGTTATACAAAACGGTGTTCCTAATGCATCTTGACGGCGGTAACGTCTTCCGACAGCGTCTTTTTCATCATAAGCTACATTGAAATTCCATTTTAAATCTTCTATTATTGTACGAGCCAC
>Ga0208597_1000357_pt1 | contig 17748 bp, 14 predicted proteins | sample LakMenEpi05May12_FD_150673 | JGI IMG/M metagenome (GOLD analysis project Ga0208597, IMG submission 150673) | Freshwater microbial communities from Lake Mendota, WI - 05MAY2012 deep hole epilimnion (SPAdes) | ecosystem: Environmental > Aquatic > Freshwater > Lake > Epilimnion/Euphotic zone ...
GATCGAGCCGCAGGGCAGACCGGCTTCCTTCATGCCGATGAAGGCGAAGCCGATGGCGCTTGGAATAGCGATCAAGGTGCCGATGCCCGAAGCGGTGGCGATGGCGCGATGGATCGAGCGGCCGCAAAGGGTCATGACCATGATGGCGATGGTGCCGCCGCCAATGCCGAGCAATGAGGAGAAGGCGCCGAGGCCGCCGGCGATGCCCACGCGCATCAGCCCGCCCGGCATGTGCTGGCTCAGCACCTTGTCGCCGAGCTTGGGCAGGAGGAAGTTCAGCGACATCAGGAGCACGCCGGAGCCGAAGATCAGGGTGAGCACGCGGCCGTCCACGTGACCCGCCAGAAGAACGCCAAGCCCGTCGCCGAGGACGATCCACGGCGCCCAGGTCTTGAGCACCTCAAATTCCACCGCGCCGCGCTTGGCGTGGGAGGTGAGAGAGCGGATCGAGGTGACGATGATGGTGGCCGCCGAGGTTCCAATGGCGATGTGGGCGTATTGGCTATGCAGCCCGCCAAGCATGGGCAACACCACCAATAGGGCCGGCACCACCACGAAGCCGCCACCGATCCCGAAAATGCCCGCGGCGAATCCCGCCAAAAGACCCGCCGCCAGCATCGCCGCCAGCGGCGGCAGCCAGGTCATCGGATCGTTGAAATTGGGGCTTGTCGTGCTTGACGTCGCAACGGGCTTGGCGCCCGGTTTGGCGACTTCGCCTGCGACCGCTGCGACTGCGGTATGGTTCGCATTGTCGGCGACCTGCCGCGATACCGCTTGAGCGACCGCCGGCTGCGCGAGCGCAAGGTCGAGCCCCGCCATAGAAAAATTGGCGAAAACGAAGATCGCAACAAATGACGCAACCGCGCGAAGATAGCTTTTCATGCCCCAACTCTCTGTGATCATCAGCTGATCAGCTGGCGCACCTCCGCATGTCGCTGGGGCTGAACGCCAGCAAAAGTTGGCAACCGATTGAGACGTTTGCAGACAAAGCCAAACATTATGCACCTGCTCAAAGAGGCGCCCGAATTCGCGACATCGCCAGATTTAGTTCCGTTGATTATTTCGAAATTGAAACACGTCTCTAGGTCAAGCACACGCGCCTCAGCGGTGACGCGGAGACTGTCTTTGGCGCATCAAAGTGATTTGCGCATCCGGATCAGGGGCACGGGATGCCCGCCCGAGGCGTCAGTGAATTGCTGTATGGGACGATAGCCGCAAGCTTCATAGAGGGGGGCTCCGGATAGGGTGGCGGCGAGTTCAGTCTCCTGGAACCCCTCGGCGCGCGCCTGACGTTCGGCTTCGGCGAGAATTGCGCGGCCGACGCCGCGTCGGGCGAATTCCGGATGGGTGTACATGGCGCGGACCCTGGCGGGGTCGTGTGCTGGATTTAAGAGGGCGGCGTTGCGACCTGGACTGTGATCGCCGCCATAGAGGGTGGCGCGTCGGCTCCAGCCGCCGCAGCCGGCGATCGCGCCGTCGATCTCCGCCACCAGGTACGTACCGTCGTCGACCAGTCGGGTGTCCACGCCCATGATCATGCGACTGGCCGCCAGCTCCTGCGGGCTCAGCGCTTGGCTCAGCAACTCGTCGATAGCGGCGTTGGCGATTTGCTCGAGGGCGGGCAAGTCGGCGCTTGCGGCGGGGCGGAGGCGGATCATGCGCGAAGACTAGAATATAAGCCGCTGAAAAAGAAAGACCGGTCGCGGGGGGTCGCCCACGGCCGGTCCGTTACAAACTCAAGCGTGACTTAGAAGCTGATGACGGCGCGGGCGTAATAGTAGCCGCCGTTGATGCCGTAGGGGGAGAAGCCCACGGGGGCGTCATAGACGTTTGAGCCGTCGTAGATTTTGTGAGCCGCCGGATTTTGCGGGCGGTTCGGCGGCTTCTGGTCGAACAGGTTGTTGGCGCCGAGCGAGAGCTTGAGGCTCTTGGTCACCGCGTAGCTGCCCTCGAGGTCGGTGATCCCGGTGACGCCGATGGTTTCGCTGTACCAGGTGGCGCCGTTGGTGCTGACCAGGGCCGAGGTCTTGCCATAGACGGTCTCGCGCAGGTTGGCCGACCACGGGCCCTTGGTCCAGTAGGCGCCGAAGGAGACCTTGTACTTGGGCGAAGCCGTGGTCAGGTTGGACTGGGCGCCGACGTCGAACAGCGACTGGGGCTGCACCTGAGCGGGGGCCGTGGCGATCTTCTTGATCTTGGTGTCGTTGTAATTGCCCGACACGCTCCAATCCACGTGGCCGTACTCAGCGAAGTCCGACGCGTAGTTCAAGGTGGCTTCGGCGCCCTTGGTCTCGGTGTTGATGCCGTTGGTGAACAGGCTCACCCCCACATAGGTGACGGTGGGGTCGAGCACGTTGCCGTGGGCGGCGATGGCCGAGAGCACCGCTGGGGAGTTGCTGGCGCCGCCGAGTCCATAGAGGGTGCCGGTGCCGACGATGCGGTTCTTGATCTTGATGTCATAGACATCAAGCGTGGCGCTGAGCTTCGGGATCGGGTGCAGCACGAGGCCGAGGCTGACGTTGTCCGAGGTTTCCGGCTTCAGGTTGGGGAAGCCCAGGATCTTGGCGGCCGCCGAGTTGGACGGCAGCTGCACCACGGCGGCGGAGGGCGACACGTTGGTGGCCGAATAGTACTCTTCGGCCAGGGTCGGGGCGCGGAAGCCGGTGGAGACGGTGCCGCGCAGGGCGATCTCCGGGGAGAAGTCGTAGCGGCTGGTGAACTTGCCCACGGTGGTGTCGCCGAAGTCGCTGTAGTGCTCGGCGCGCACGGCGCCGTCCACCGACCAGGCCTTCACCGGCGAGACCGAGAGGTCGAGATAGCCGGAGTTGTTGGTGCGGTGGTGCGTCCCGGCGTCGGTGGCCTGGAAGCCCGGATAGGACTGACCGCCCTCCTTATAGGTGGAGGCCCACTCGCCCGCGCGGATGCCGTACCAGTCGGTGCGGCCTTCCCAACCGAAGGCCACGTTCAAGGGGGTGGCGAGGCCGATCTCGAACTTGCGCGAGATGTCGATGTTGTTGGTCCACTGCTGGGAGATGAACTCGCCGTCGTGGAAGTTGGTCGGGGTGAAGTGGGTGTCGATATAGAGGGCGCGGTTGGCGGAGTTCAGGGTGTAGATCTGGTCCTGATCTTCGCCGTAGGAGCTGGAGACATCCCAGGCCCAGCCGGCGGTCTCGCCCTTGGCCCCGATCGTCAGCGCGTAATCATCTTCGGTGAGGGCTTCCTTCGGGTTGAAGCCCTTGGGGGCGAAGATCAGTTCGCCCGGCGTGGTGTAGGAGCCGCCGACGCCCAGCACCGGCGAAGCGATCACCTTGGAGGGCACGCGGTAGTTCTCGTAGGCCTGGGCGGTGCGGTGGCTGTAGCTGCCGAAGCTGTAGAGCTGAACGCCGCCATCCAGATCATAACCCGCGTTGAACAAGAGGTTGGTCACGTGGGACAAGGCGTCGCCCACGATGTGGTTCACCTTGGGGGCGCCCGGCAGGGCCGGATAGAGGGCGGCGTTGCCGCCGCTGCCGGCCGGGAAGATGCTGCCATCCTGGTTATAGATGCGCTTGTCGGCCCCGCCGCGCTGGCTGTAATTGTGGTAGCGCTGTTCGGCGGTGAAGTTGATGAAGCCCTTGTCGCCCACTTCGAAGCCGCCGTTGAAGGAGGCCGCGCCGGTCTCGCCGTCGCCCTTGTAATACTGGCCGCCGGTGAGGTTCACCGAGGCGCCGTGGGCGTTCTTCTTCAGGATGATGTTCACCACGCCGGCGATGGCGTCGGTGCCGTACTGGGCCGCGGCGCCGTCGAGCAGCACTTCCACGTGGTCGATGCTGGCCACCGGGATCAGGCTGAGATCGGCCGTGGCCGCGCCCTGGTAGGGTCCGCCGAGGACGTGCAGGTTGCCGCTGGTATGGCGACGCTTGCCGTCCACCAGCACCAGGGTGTCGTTGGGGCTGACGCCGCGCAGGCGGGCCGAGAGGGTGAGGTTGGCGGTGTCGCCGCCCAAGGCCTCAGCGGTGAAGGAGGGCACGTTCTGGGCCAGGCCCTGGATCAGGTCGGGCTGACCCACGTGCTTCAGGGCGTCCGCGCCCACCACCTCGATGGGGGCCGGGCTGTCGGCGGCCTTAAGGCCGGTGGTGCGGGTGCCGGTGACGATCACCGCCTCCACCGCACCGTCCGACGTGGCCGCCGCAGCTGCCGGCGCGTCCGCAGCCCATGCCGAATTACCGGCACTCAAGGCGCTCATCAGCGCTACGGCGCTCGCGCCGCCAAATAAAACTCGCATTATCATCCCCGTTCGCAAGAGTAATTACCTGCCGATCGAGAACGCACCTCCCATTTTTATTTTTCAGCCTGGTTTCTCCAGGTCTGAATTGGCCAAGTGATCGCCATTCAGCGTCGATTTGACCGCGTTGAATTTGGAGTTTGTAAACGGCAGGAATGATGTCAACGATTCATCACGAAGCGAGGCGGCCGTGTTAAAGTGTGTGCAAGAAAGTGCGCAATTTCGCCCAAGTTTGGCGAACGGCGCCCAATTCTTAAGCGCAGTTCTCAATTGCAGCCGACGCTCTCAACGTCGAGGCGATTGCGGCCTGTATAGTTGAACTAATTCTTTCGCGTCGTTGCGGACAGTGCTCGCCCGCCGGTAAAAATCCGCTTTTGGCGAAAGGTGCGTCCCCGAAGCGGCGCACGTCGAAAGCCCTCGCGGCGAGCGACTCGCAATGCCGACTTTTATGAATATATGGCGGGAGATGGTGGACGCGACAGGGATTGAACCTGTGACCCCTACGATGTCAACGTAGTGCTCTCCCGCTGAGCTACGCGTCCGCCCGGGAAGGGCTGGTTCTATACGGACTCTGAAGCCGAGCCGCAAGCGCGTGTGTCGGTTCAGGCGGCGATCATCCGCTCCACCTCGGCCACGATCTCGCGCAGATGCACCGGCTTGGAGAGGACCTTTGAGCCTTGCGGCGCCTGATCCTTGGCGGCCAGGGCCACGGCGGCGAAGCCGGTGATGAACATGATGCGTAGGCCGGGGGCGCGATTGGCGGCGTGACGGGCCACCTCGATGCCGTCCACGCCGGGCATGACGATGTCGGTGAGGAGTAGGTCGTACGGGCCATCGTCCAAGGCCGTGATCGCGGTTTCCCCGTCGGGACAGGCGCGCACCTCATAGCCGGCCCGCTCCAGGGCCCGCGCCAGGAAATTGCGCAGGGAGTCGTCGTCTTCGGCGAGCAGGATACGGCTCATGTGGCGCAGGGGCTCCAAGGGGGTGTTCCGAGGCTCGAACCTAGGCCCCAAGGGTAAACTCCGAATAAAGCGGTGACGAGGGGGCGATGATGCATATCGCTGACGTCGCGCGTTGACCTCCAGCGCGCAAGTGGGGGAAATAGCCTCATGACGGCGGACGACGGCGGATTTGACGAACGGGCGGTAGTGGCGGACGCGCCCCCGGCGGCGGATCTCGCACCAGTGTTCTCTATCGACCTCCCAATCGGCGAGGCCTCGCCGGTGATCTGCGCGTCGCCTCATTCCGGTCGCCGTTATCCGGCGGATCTCCTCGCGGCGGCGCGGCTCGATCTGCGCCAGCTTCGGCGAACCGAGGACGCTTACGTTGATAAGTTGGTGAAGAGCGCGCCCGCACGGGGGGCGACGCTGCTGACGGCGGAGCTCGGCCGCGCCTATGTCGATCTCAACCGAGATCCGCTTGAGCTCGATGCGGCCATGTTCAACGGGCCATTGCCGGCGGGGGCGAAGATTCACTCGCCTCGCGTGGCGGCTGGTCTTGGCGTTATCCCTAAACTTTCGGCGAGCGGCCGCGAAATCTATGGCCGGCGTCTGGTCGCCAGTGAAATTGAGCGCCGCCTTGCGCTGGCCCATCGGCCCTATCACGCGGCGCTCGATCAGGTGGTGCGGACAGCCGTCAAGACCTATGGCTGCGCCCTATTGCTCGACTGGCATTCCATGCCGAGCTCGGCGGCGCGCATGGGCGGCGGCGCGGCGCCGGATGTGGTCCTAGGCGATCTTCATGGCCGCAGCTGCGCATCCGGTGTCATCGACGCGATTGAGGCCTGGTTCGTACGCCAGGGCTATCGTTGCCAACGTAACCAACCCTATGCTGGCGGCTACACCATGGAACGTTACGGACGGCCTGCGGATGGTGTGCACGCGCTGCAGATCGAACTGAATCGGGCGCTCTATTTGGATGAGGCGCGACTGGAGCTAACGCCCGGCTTTGACCGTCTGCGCCGGGATCTGAGCGGACTCATCACTACGGTGGTTCGCGATTGGCGCAGCATGACGGGCGCCTGAGGCGTCGCTTGCCTTCCCCAAGGGACGGGGGCGCTTGCTGATAGACGCATCAGGGAGGCGACGATGCCTTTAGTGTCTTCGGAACGGCGGGGAAGGATCGCTCTCATCACGCTGGAGCGGCCGGACCGGCGCAACGCGGTGGACCGCGAGACTGCCGAAGCGCTCTATGCGGCGGTGAAAGCGGCAGATCAGGAAGCGCACACGGACGTCATCGTGCTGCAGGGGCGCGGCGGCCATTTCTGCGCGGGCGCCGACTTGAAGGCTCTGGCGAGCGGCGCGGCGCCCAACCGGATCGAGCGCGAGGGCGATAAGGGCCCCATGGGCCCGACCCGCCTCGTCACCGAAAAGCCGGTGATCGCCGCCATCGAGGGTTTTGCGGTAGCTGGCGGGTTGGAGCTGGCGCTGTGGGCGGATCTTCGCGTGGCGGCGAAAAGCGCGGTGCTCGGCGTATTCTGCCGTCGGTTCGGCGTGCCCCTGGTGGATTTAGGCGCCGTTCGCCTGCCGCGGCTGATCGGCCAGTCACGCGCGCTCGACCTCATCCTTACCGGCCGGGCGGTGAGCGCCGAGGAAGCGCTCGCCATGGGCCTGGTCAACCGGCTGGCCGAAGACGGCGGCGCTTTGGACGCCGCCCTCGCCCTCGCCGAGGAGATCGCCAGGTTTCCCCAACTGTGCCTGCGCCACGATCGGCGCCTGGCCTTGGAGCAATGGGACCTACCGGCCGACCAGATCGTTCCGCGCGAGGTGGAGCTCGGCCTCGCCACGCTTCGCTCCGGTGAAACGCAGGACGGCGCCGGGCGATTTCTGTCGGGCGAGGGCCGTCACGGGGGCTTTTGAGGAGAGGCTTGCGTCTGCGCGCCGACGTCGCTAGGTATCGCCCCCTCGCTCGACCGCGCGCAGGCTTGACCCGCGCGCCTGCGCTTCCGGAGAGGTGGCTGAGCGGTTGAAAGCACCGCACTCGAAATGCGGCATACTCGCAAGGGTATCGAGGGTTCGAATCCCTCCCTCTCCGCCATCGATATTTGTCAGCGATTTGTTTTTAAAGGGAAATATGCGGGGGCTGGAATTGCGCGCCCCAAATCACCCGCCATAATGAGACGACTCATCGCAGGACATTACGTTCCCGCGGGTGACGCCAATTAACAGGATACCTGTTACGCCGCGCTCTGAGGAGCCTCGTCGAGCGAAAGCAACTGGCGCTTTTTCGCTGCAAATTCCTCGCCAGTCAGGAAGCCGGCGGCGTGGAGCTTCGCGAATCGCTCGATCTCCGCCGGAACGTCCCGCTCCGCTGGCGGGTTGGGCATGTTGGCCGCCGCGTGGGGTTCGATGCTCACATTGACCGGCCTGGCGTCCTGGCTGTTCGTGAAGGTCCAGACGATGGCGCAGACCCAGCCCACTAACGTCCAGCCGCCGAGGATGTTCAACACCCAGATTGCAACCTGTTGAGGGTGCTTCCGGTTTGACGCGACGATGCCGGGCAAGAAGTAGAGCCCAACGAGAATTCCGAGCAGAATGAAGCCCATAAAGACCGATCCGCCATCATCCTGCATCGATCGCCTCCCATTGATGAACGACGATTTCACGCGGAAGGGGTCGGGGTCAACCAGAAATAGCTCACCTAAACCCCGTGAAACCCTCTCTGTCCCTGAGACCTAATCGCCCTTTCGCTCAAGTGCCGGGAGCGAGGCCAGGAAGGCGCGCAAGTCCTCAGCCATGATGAGCGTGCGGGCGCCGGCTTTTTTGAGGCGAAGCATACCGGCGTCATGCCAGACGTAGATCGTCTAGCGGGCGGCGCCGCGCACCGAATGCCTACTTGCGCATTGTGGCCGTTTGACCCATAATTGGATCATCGAGCCAAATATGGGTTGAAACATGAATCGGGTTGAGAAGTACCGAGCGCAAGCCAAGCTTAGCCAGCGGGCATTGGCTGCGTTGGTGGGGGTGTCGCAGCAGACTATCCAGCGTATCGAGGCGGAGTCCGTGTCGGTGCGCTTCGAAACCGCAATCGCGGTTGCTCAAGCGCTGGGCGTATCGCCGAAGGCGCTGTTTCCCGATATTCGCCCGTCCGCGCTAACTACGGACGCGGTGCGGCGCGAGGAGCGCATCGACTATAGCCACTGCTCCCATACGCTGATGATGGCGTTTACCGGGGGACTCCGGAGGGACTACCTAGTCGATGAGGCTACGGCTTCACGCGTCCGCGACGCCCTGATGGATACCTCTGCAAGGTTCCTCGCCTTCGACACCGACCAGACAACGGTCGTGGTCAACACCGCAGAACTCCTGTGGACCAACGTCTTGTTCGACCCTGGGGAGATTGTCAGTGCTCCGGAGGCCCCGGCATTCCCTGTCGAGGTGGCGCTCTACTTCCGCGGCGAGGACGAGCCGTCGAAGTTCAACGTGGAACCGGACACTGGCTCGCTCTCCAATGAGGACGAGGACGGCGTCGAGCTTCAGTCGATGCTGTGGGAACTCGAACTGATCGATCCTGGGGAGAACAATGTTCTGCGGTTCACCGACGAGGATGGCGAGGAAGTCCTCATCAACACCCGATCCTTGATTATCCTGGAAGTGCCGCTCCACGGCGCAAACCCGAAGCTCCTCGAGAAGGTAATGGAGGGCTTGGAAGAGGACGAGGACGCGGCCTTCTAATGGGCCACGGAAACTTGCTGTATCTAGTCTAGGCGGCTGAACGCTGTCGCCGCGCGTTGCCGGCGCCTTCGCCAATGACGCGCCCGCCCGATCTGGCGAACTTGAATTGAGAGATTTGCTGCATCAGCTGGTTGGCGGCCTCGAGCAAGCCGGCGCCTGCGGCGGCGCTCTCTTCGGCCATGGCGGCGGTCTGCTGGGTGAGGCGGTCCATCTGGTTCACCGCGGTGTTGACCTGCTGCAGGCTTGCGGCCTGTTCCTGGGCCGAGGCGGCGATATCCACATTGAGCGTGTTGATCTGCTCCACCTGCTCCACGATCTGTTGCAGCGAGGCGCCTGTCTGACGGACCAGCGAAACCCCAGACTCCACCCTTTGAGTGGAGGCGGCGATGAGGCCCTTGATCTCCTTGGCGGCGTCGGCGGAGCGTTGGGCGAGCGCCCGCACTTCCTGGGCCACCACGGCGAAGCCCTTGCCGGCGTCGCCGGCGCGCGCCGCCTCCACGCCCGCATTGAGCGCTAGGAGGTTGGTCTGGAAAGCAATCTCGTCGATGACCCCGACGATCTGAGTGATCTGCCGCGACGAGGCCTCGATCTCGTTCATGGCGGTCATGGCGTCTTCCACCACCTTGCCCGATCGGGTGGCGTTTTCGCGGGCGGCGCCCGTGGCTCGCGTCGCCTGTTTGGCGTTCTCCGCGGTCTTGTTGACCGTCGCCGTGACTTCCTCGAGCGCCGCCGCGGTTTCTTCCAGGCTTGAGGCCTGTTGCTCAGCGCGTCGCGACAGGTCGCTGGAGGCCTGATTGATCTGCTGGCACCCGGCTTCCAAGCTGTCGGCGGTTTCCGCCACGATGGCTAAGGCCTGCGCGATCCGGGCCGAGGCGTCGTTGACGTTGTCCACCAGTCCCTGGGCCTTGGCGTGCACCTCAGTGACGATGCGATGGGTCAGGTCTCGTGAGGCGAGCGCGATGATGCCTTCGGCCAAGGCGCCGATGGCGATGGCGTCCATGCGCCGCTCTTCCTCCGCCGCAAGCCGAGCGATGGTCTGTTCATGGATGTCGATCAAGGAGCCGCAGGCGCGGATGGTCACGCCGTCGCTGGCGTAACGGCAACCGCCGGTGGCGCGAAACCAGCGATAGTCGCCAGTCTTGACCTTCAAGCGGTAGGTGACGTCGTACCGGGACGCGCCGCTGCGATCGGTCAGATGGGCCCCGAAAGCCGCAAACGTCGGCGCCACATCGTCTGGGTGAAGCTTGTCGCTCCAGGAATTCACAACGTCTGGAAAGTCTTGATCGGAGCTATAGCCGAGCAGGCGGCGAAACTCATCCGACCAGGTCCAGATGCTGCGCGGATCCAAAGCGTCGGCATTGTAGAGAATCGCCTGCCAAAGCCCGACACCGCTAGTCATGTCGAGCAGGTCCGAACGTTCCTTCACGTTGCGGTACCGGGTTTCGATTTCCTGTCCATTGCGCTTGGCGCCACGCAGACCAAACATACCGTCTCCTCAAACCAGCTCGGTTGTCCGCTGATTTTTTCTCGCAAGAGGGTTAACGAGCGCCGAATCGCAAAAACACGCAAACGTTTGAATCGGACGGTTTTTTGCTTAATTTTGCGCGGATAGCGCAATAAAAACGACAATCAATACGCCAATATTCGTAATTATAATTCATGCTATCACGATATCAGATCGATAAACGCGGTGAATTACTGGATTTATGGGTTGGAGAGTCGTTGTTTAACGCCCTTTGTGACTGAGATTCCGGAATACGCCGGTCGTTCAGCCTGACGGTTTGGGGGCATCGGACCTGGCGCAGACGCGCGTGGACGAGGACGGCTACAACCACACCAGCGTCGTGCGCACGGCGCTCGCTTCGAAGACCGGCGAGGTCGACGTCGGGGTGGGTTATGGCCGCAGCTTGAGTCGCTACGCGCAGGTTCGGGTGGACGCCGCCTGGCGCAACAATGTGGAAGGGCTCGCCGGCGCCGCCGACGCGGCCCTTCGGCTGGCGGTTCAGGCGCGGTTCTAAGGCCGCGCGTCCTGGGATGACCTTCCGTCCTGCTTGAGGCACACTCGGCGCTCCTTTAGGGGAGGACGCGCCTTGAGACGGCAGGCGATCTGGATCAGTGCGGCCATGGGGCTCGCCCTCACCGCATGCGGGGTTCAGGATCATGTCGTGACGCCGTCCGTCGCCGATCAGGACTGGCCCTTCTATGGCGCGGATGCCGGCGGGACGCGCTATACGCCCGCCGCCCAGATCACCCCGGACAATGTCGGCCGCCTGACCCAGGCGTGGACCTTCTCCACCGGCGATGTGGCCAGCAAGGGCGAGGCCTTGCGCCACGCCTCGTTCGAGGCGACGCCGCTGATGGTCGGCGGGCGGGTCTATGTCTGCTCGCCCTTCAACGCCGTGTTCGCCCTCGATCCCGCCACCGGGCGCAAGCTGTGGGGCTACGATCCGAAGATCGATCCGCACATCCGTTATCCTAACGACGACACCTGTCGGGGCGTCGCCTATTGGAAGACGCCTGCGCCATCGCCCGAGGAGCCGCGCCCCTGCGACGAGCGGGTGGTGTTCAACACCAATGATCGCCGCCTCATCGCGCTTGACGCCGCCACGGGTCGCGGATGTCCGGGCTTTGGTGTGGACGGCGTGGTGCAGGTCGCGCCGGAGGTCGAGCTGCACCGGCCAGGGGAGATGCAGATCACCTCGCCCCCGGTGATCGGCCGCGGCGTCATCGTGGTGGGCTCCTCCATCGACGATAATCAGCGGGTGCAGGAAGTGTCCGGCAAGGTTCGGGCCTTCGACCTCTTCACCGGCAAGCTGAAATGGAGCTTCGATCCGCTCGCCAGCGCCCCGCCGCGGACCCTCGCCGGCGCCGCCAATGTCTGGGCGCCCATGTCGGTGGACGAGGCGCGCGGACTCGTGTTCCTGCCCACCACCAGCCCGAGCCCGGACTTCTGGGGCGGCAAGCGCCCCGGCGACAACGGCGATGCGGATGCGGTGGTGGCGGTCGAGCTCGCCACCGGCAAGCGAGTCTGGGCCTTCAAGACCGTGCACCACGATGTCTGGGACTATGACAATCCGGCCCAGCCCACCCTCGCCTTGGTGGCCTTCCGGGGCGCGCCGCGTCCGGCGGTGCTGCAGCCCACCAAGCAGGGGCTGCTCTTCACCCTCGACCGCGACACCGGCGCGCCGATCATTCCGGTGGAGGAACGCCCGGTCCCGCTGGGCGCGGCGCCCGGCGACGCGGTGTCGCCGACCCAGCCCTTCCCGGTCCTACCAAGGCCGCTCGCGCCCAATCGCCTGCGGCCGAAGGACGCCTGGGGGATCACGCCCTGGGAGAAGGACGCCTGTCGTCGCAAGATCGCCGCCGCCCGTAGCGAAGGGCTCTACACGCCGCCCTCCACGCAAGGCACGATCCTCTACCCGTTCACTGGCGGCGGGACCAATTGGGGCGGCCTCGCCTTCGATCCGGCGCGGCAGGTGGTTTATGTGAACACGTCAAGCCTTGCCCATCTGGTCACCCTCATTCCCGCCGACAAGGTGAAGGCGGCGCGAGCGGCTGAACCTGATGCGGAGATTTCGGCCCAGGAGGGCGCGCCTTTCGGCATGCGGCGCGAGGTGCTGCGTTCGCCGCTCGGCCTGCCCTGCAATCCGCCGCCCTGGGGTCAGCTGCACGCCATCGACATGAAGACCGGCGAGGTGCTCTGGTCGCGGCCGTTCGGCACCACGGAGGCCCTGGCGCCAGGCTCGCAGTTCATCCTGCGCAACACCGGCGCGCCCAATTTCGGCGGACCCATGGCGACCGCGTCAGGCCTTGTCTTCATCGGCGCCACAGTGGACGACTATCTGCGCGCCTTCGACGGCCGCACGGGCAAGGAGCTCTGGCGCGGCCGACTGCCCGGCGGCGGACAGGCCACGCCTATGAGCTATGTGTGGCGGGGCCGGCAATATGTGCTCATCTCCGCCGGCGGCCACGGCAAGTCGGGCACGCACAAGAGCGATCAGCTGGTGGCCTTCGCCCTGCCGTGATCGGCCGAAGCTCAGTCGTCTTCCATGGAGGCGGAGGCGTGAACGAGGCTGATGCCGCCGTCCACCGTCACCGTCTGTCCCACCACATAGTCGCCGGCGCGGGAGGCGAGATAGATCGCCGCCCCGGCCATGTCCTCGCCCCGCCCGATGCGACGCGCGGGGATACGCGCAGCGATGGCCTCGGCGTGGTCCCGCGCGCTCACATTCATATCCGAGGCGAAAGCGCCGGGCGCGATGGCCGTGACGCAGATGTGGTCCTCGATGAGCCGCAGGGAGAGGCGCTTGGTCAGGTGGATCAGCGCCGCCTTGCTAGCGTTGTAGGAATAGGTCTCCTGGGGATTGACCATCTGCCCGTCCACCGAGGCGATGTTGATCACCTTGGCCGGGCGGTCGGCACTCGCCGCCGCGCGCAGCTTGGGGGCGAGGGCTTGGGTGAGGAAGAAGATGGACTTGACGTTGAGGTCCATCACCTTGTCCCAGCCCTTCTCGGGGAAATCATCGAAGGGGGCGAGCCAGGCGGCGCCGGCGTTGTTCACCAGGATGTCGAGCGAGTTTTCGCACTCGCCAAATGCGGCGGCGAGGGCCTTCACCCCGTCCACGGTGGAGACGTCGGCGGGCAGGGCGCGGATGTCGCCGAGCGGCGAGAGGGCCTTCACCGTGGCCTCGCAGGCCTCGGCCTTGCGCGAGGAAATATAGACCTTCGCGCCGGAGCGCAGGAAGCCTTCGGCGATCATGCGGCCGATGCCTCGCGAGCCGCCGGTGACAAGCGCCGTGCGGCCGGCGAGGGAAAACAGATCATAGCTCATGGGTGAGGGTCAGCCCTTCAATTGACTGTCGAGATACTTGCGGATGCCGGCGCCGTACGGCGGCCGTAGCTGAACCAGCGGACCGATGTCCTTCGTCAGCTGGCTGTAGACAGCCTTCTTGTGGCTGAATTCGAGGAAGCCGTCGCGGCCGTGATAGGCGCCCATGCCGGCGGGGCCGACGCCGCCGAAGGGCAGCTCCTCCTGGGCGATGTGGAAGATCACGTCATTGATCGTCACCCCGCCCGAGGTGGTGCCGACGAGCACCTTTTCCTGCTCAGCGGCGTCGTCGCCGAAATAGTAGAGGCCGAGGGGACGATCATGGGCGTTGATGTAGGCGAGGGCGTCGTCCACGGTCTTGTAGCGCTTCACCGGCAGCACCGGACCGAAGATCTCCTCTTGCATCACCTTCATGTCGTCGGTGGCGTCGAGGATCAGGGTCGGCGGGATCTTGCGATGCTCTTGCTGGCTGAAGTCCTCGCCCTCGGGCGCTAGCTCGATCACGGTGGCGCCCTTGGCGCGGGCGTCGGCGACATAGCCGCTGATGCGATCATAGTGACGCTGGTTGACCACCGAGGTGTAGTCCGGATTGTCGCGCACCGTGGGGAACATGCGGCTGACGGCGGCCTTGGCGTGACCGACGAAGGCGTCCACCTGGTCGTCCGCCGCCAGCACATAGTCGGGGGCGAGACAGATCTGGCCGGCGTTGAGGGTCTTGCCGTTCATAATCCGCGCCGCGGCGGTGGCGAGGTCGGCGGAGCGGCCGAGGATCACCGGGCTCTTGCCGCCGAGTTCCAAGGTCACGGGCACGAGGTTGTCCGCCGCTGCGCGCATGACATGCCGGGCGATGGAGGTGGCGCCAGTGAAGATCAGGTGGTCGAAGGGCAGGCCGGCGAAGGCCTGCCCCACGTCCGGCCCGCCGACGATCACCGCGATCTCCTCCTCCGAAAACACCGAGCCGAACATGCGGGCCATCAGCTCGGAGGTGGCAGGCGTGAATTCAGACGGCTTGATCATGGCCCGGTTGCCGGCGGCGAGAACGCCGGCCAGGGGCGCGAAGGTGAGGTTCACCGGGAAGTTCCACGGGCTGATCACGCCTACCACGCCCTTGGGCTGGAAGCGCACCTCAGCCTTGGCGCCGAAGAGGCCCAGAAGGGCCGGGGTGGTGGGCCGCCGCTCCGGCTTCATCCAGCGGGCCAGATTGTCGCGCGCGTGTTTCAGCGGCCCGATGGAACCGGCGATGTCGGTGAAGGCGGTGGCGTCCTTCGAGCGCGAACCGAAATCGGAATTGAGCGCGTCCTCGATCTCGCGGCGATGTTGGATCAGCAGCGTGATGCAGCGGTCGATGCGTTCCCGGCGTTGGGCGAGGCTTGGCGCTCCGTCGCGCAGATGGGCGGCCTTCTGACGATCAAGGATCGATCGCATGGCGCTGGCGGCGTCCGCGGCGGCTATCGGCGTGACTGGGGCGTTCATGGCGTTCCTCCTCGCCGATTTGGGTTCGGCTGGAGGCAGTTGATCCTCAAATGGCCAGGGCGGCAAGAGGATGACGCGGCGTCAGAATCCTAGCCGCCTATTGCGGCCGCATATTTTGCGCGATGAGGTCGCCCAGGGTCTCGCCCAGCAGCGGTTTCTCCACCAAGGGGACGCGGGCGGCCACTGCCTCGCGGCGGCAACGGTTGTCCGGGTTGGAGGCGATCAGGATCGCCGGTGCGCCGACTCCGCGTTTGCGCAGATGGGTCAGCATCTCCAGACCGGTCATGTCCGGCAGTTGGTAGTCGATGATCAACAGACCGAACGCTGTCGGATCAGCGCGAAGCATGTCCTGGGCGTTGAGGAAGGTGGCGACGTCGTAGCCTTCCGTCTCGAGGGCGAACGCCAGCGAACGCACCACCGCGTGGTCGTCTTCAATAATGGCAATCGCCTGTTTCACGCGTCGCGAGATGAGAGTTTGATCCATGGGAAGGTCGAGCGCACGCCAAGCCAACATGCGCCATACCGCATGAAGCTTCAGAGGAATTCATTGATCCAGCGCAATGCGATCGCGAACCTGTCTAAAACGCGGTCGGTGGTGGCGATTGCCTCGCGAATATACGATTAAAGGTCGTGCGCAAGCGAGACTGAGACAGTTAGGTTGAATGCCTCAAACTTAACTCCGCCGAGACATGCTAAATTCTTATGACTTGCAGTCTCAAGATTTATTCTGTGGCGCAGCGTAGGGCGGCCCGGCCAGCATGACCATTCGCACCAGTTCTGCGAAACTGTCAGCGCCCATCTTGGTCATGGCCTTGGCGCGGTAGACCTCCACCGTGCGCGGGCTGATGCCGAGATGGTAGGCGATGACCTTGTTGGGCTGACCTTCGACGAGCCCTTGCAACACTTCGCGTTCCCGGGTGGACAGCTGCTCCAGCCGACCGCGGATGGCTTGGCGCTCGGCATGGTCGCCCGAGGTGCGGTTGAGCGCGCTCTGCACCGCCGCCAGCAGCGTCTCCTCGTCGAAGGGCTTTTCGATGAAGTCGGCCGCGCCAGCCTTCATGGCTTCCACCGCCAGCGGCACGTCGCCATGACCGGTGATCACCACCACGGGCGTGTCCTCGTCGATTGCCTTGATGCGGCGCACGAGTTCAATGCCATCCATTTCCGGCATGCGCACGTCTGTGATGACGCAGCCGCACCCGCCCCGGGCTACCATTTCCAGCAATTCAGACGGCGAGACGTAGGATGTTACGCTCATGCCCGCGGTCTCAAGCAGGAACACCACCGAGTCGCGCACGGCGTCATCGTCATCGACCACATGGACGGCGCTGGAGTCAGCCATCGGCGTCCTCCGTCACGCGGCGCAGCGTGAAGCGGAAAATTGTACCGCCGCCAGGGTTGGATTCAGCACGAATACTCCCGCCGTGAGCGTCGATGATGGTGCGGCAAATCGACAGACCTACGCCCATGCCCTGCGCCTTAGTCGTTATAAAGGGCTGGAATAACTTGGAGGCGACCTCAGGAGCAAGGCCAGGACCTGTATCGATGACGCTGATTTCGGCCATGTCGTCGTCGACGGGAGCGCTTTGTACAATCAAAAGGCGTTCCGGGCAGCCGGCCATTGCTTCTACCGCGTTGCGCATGAGATTGAGAAGCACCTGCTGAACTTGCACGCGATCAACGATCACCAAATCGCATTCAGGATCAAGGCGGTAGGACACGTGGACGCCGAATTCCTTGGCGCCCACCAGGGCGAGGGCGCTGGCCTCCTCGACGATCTTGGCGATGCTCTCCATGTGCCGTTCAGTTTCGCCGCGGCTGACGAAGTCGCGTAAACGACGGATGATCTCCCCGGCGCGCAGGGCCTGGTCGCTGGCTCTGGACAGAGCGTCCTGCACACGGGCGTCGGCGGGGTCGCTGGCGTTGGGCTGCAACAGTCGACGCACGCCTTTCAGATAGTTGGCGATGGCCGATAGCGGCTGGTTGATCTCGTGGGCGATGGCGGACGACAGCTCGCCCAGCGCCGTGAGCCGCGACATGTGCACCAGCTCTGACTGCAGCTCCTGCAGACGCGCCTCGGTGCTTTGGCGTTCAGAAAGGTCGCGCACGAAGCCGGTGAAGTACCGCGTCTGACCCGACAGAAATTCGCCCACCGCCAGCTCGATCGGGAAATTGGCCCCGTCCTTGCGCTCGGCCACTACAATGCGGCCGATGCCGATGATGCGCCGTTCGCCGGTTCGAGCGTACCGCGCCATGTAATCATCATGGTTCTCGCGATAGGGCGAAGGCATGAGCATGCTCACATTCCGCCCGATCACCTCGTCCGGCGTATAACCGAACAGACGTTGGGCCGCGCGCGAGAAGCGCTGCACGACGCCGTGTTCGTCGATGACGATCATGGCGTCCGGCACCGTGTCGAGGATCGATTGCAGATGAGCTTCGCGCGCCCGAAGGCCATCCATCGTTTCATCAGCCTGTTTGCGCGCGCGCATCAGGACTTCGCCGAACAG